>OGCM01000112.1_pt1 | contig 139504 bp, 152 predicted proteins | sample 1570151 | NCBI WGS metagenome assembly OGCM01 (sample SAMEA4370582, study PRJEB24528) | human gut metagenome
GGACTAAGCACCAAAGTACTTTTTTTCTTGTGTCCGTTTTACAGGGTCCATTTTATAGAAGGTATTGCTCTAATTTAACCAAAAAAAAGCAACTCACTTAAAGTAAAAAAATAAGTGAATTACTTTTATATACAATATGTACTAAACAGTTTTTTAATTAAACCCACATTCAAAATTCATATCTAATTTTTCTTTATAAAATATAATTTTGAGGAAATAAAATAGAATATTTATTAATCTATTTTAAAAAGTACTTTTATCTCTATATTATCATTTTTTATTTGAAGCTTTCTTTTTTTTACAATACATTCATCATAGCTATCATTAAATTTAAATACTTTATCTGTACATAATGTTAAAATCTTTAAAACTACAAATTCATTGACCTCATATAAATAAAATTCAAAAGTTTTATTATCCAAACAAAATTCAGCAATTTGTTTTAGAATTGACTTTATCTCTTTAACAAAATTTTCATTTTCTAAAATTCTTGTATTATTTATCGTGATAACCTTCTTTATTGAAAATCCATCATTTTCTAATGAAATAAAGTATTTAATAATTTCTTCATCAAATAATTTGACACCTGTAAAATTAGAGAATTTATAAAAATCAAATTTATTTAATTGTGTTTCTATAAGTCTTTCAATTGCATCATAATCATTCGTATCTAAATAATGCTTAAAGGACATCAAAATATAACACATCATGTGTTTTTCTTGTAGCATTTGATAAGAAAGCTTATTAATCTTTTCATAAGTTTCTGTTGCATACTTACTTTTTACCAATTCTTCATTTAGAATGAGATTGTTTTGATATTCTTTTTGAATATTAAAATAAAATATAAAAAAAGAACAACACATGACAATTAATTGAAATAATAATTTATACATATTAGTAGAATTTACTATATGATAAAAAATCATTTCAAACAACAATGTATATACTCCTAAAAATGATAAAATAAATAAACAAAATGACCACCAGTAATTACCTACTAATAATCTATTTTTATTCAATCTATATTTATTGTCATAATATCTAAATAAATAAGCTAAAGCTAAAAATACAATTCTTGATAAAAGAGACAAGAAAATAATGTAAATATTATTAGAAGAAATTTGCATTGGATTTATGAAAAATATTGTGGAAACCAAAATAATAGACACTGTATTAGAAAAAAGTAGAATTATTATCAATATTGCCGGTACAATAAAATATATTAAATTTCTTTTTTTATCATAAAAAGAAGATATAAAAGTAAAAATTACAATCAAAATAATCATTAACCAATAATTATTTAATAGCAAATTATTAAATATAAAAGTAACTATTGTACAGACCAGTGTTAAAAAAATGACCAACTTGTTATTAATAATATTTAATGTTTTAAAATCAAAATAAGCAAGAATGAAATCTTCAATCAATGTCATAATAATATCAAAAAAAATCATCTTAAAAGAAACTCCTCATACTTTCTTACAAGCTCATCTTGATATTTCCGACCAACAAAATATTCTTCATCATTTAATGTTATAACACTTGTTTTATCCATTCTTTTAATAAAATTAAGATTAACTACTAAACTTCTTTCAATTTGAACTAGTTCATCAAAAGATATTTGATCCATAAATTTTTTTAAAGATGAATATATCAAATATTCCTTCTGATATGTATTAGTATATAATTTCAGAAAGGTTACTATTTATTTTACTATTTAATTTAGAATTATATAGTTCTAAATAATTATTATACTCTTGTCGATCATAATAGTATAATAATTTTGTTGTATACCAAAAAGCATAGCTCTTTTCTCCAAAAATTAAATCTTTATTTTTTTCAAAAAAATCATAAAATTCATCTGTATGATTTGATGCTTCTAATAAATCACAATATAATTTCTTTAAATAACTATTAATCAATGTTCCTTTTATTTTACATATCGCATCATTTACTTTTTTTATATTTTTTTCCAAATTTATACTTTTACTATAAATTTTATAAACTATTATTAAATATATATACATAGCACATCCTAAAATCAATACCAAAATTAAAATATAGCATATTGCTTTGCTTATTTCATTTACATAGGTTATTGCAACATATAGCGCAATTAAATAATATATTAACTTTATCAATCTATAACTAAATATAATTTCATTTTTCATAGCATCATTCTCTCCTTCTTATATAAAGTATACTAATACTATTTATCTATATTATCAACAAAAGTAAATATTTTTATTATTTAAACATCTTCATTAAATCTTTATCCTAACAATAAAAAAGTGGCTATTAACAAATAACCACTTTCTATATTAACTAGCAATTAGTTTACAAAGTTTAAATACGGCTATTGGTGTTTGAGGAAGGCCATATCCTTCCAATACTTTACCAATAAGTGAAAGTCCTACACTTGTCGTTACAGATAAACCAAATATAATTGCAACTGTATAAAAAGCTCTCGCTATAGCCATATCTTTTTCTGATAAAGTATCATATGCAAAATCCAATTGTGGATCTTGTGCTACTTTTACAGTTAAAATTAATTTAACATGGCTAGTTAATCCTTTATCATCAATTACTGGAGCTGTAATAGTATAAACATAAATTGCTCCTTTAGAATATCTATCTGCAACATTTTGAGTACTAAAGCTTAAAGAACCATGATTAATTGTAACCACTACCTCTTTTACTGAAGCTTTTATTTCAGCTTTTACATCATCATTAACTTTTAAGTCAACAGTTAAATCATCTAAAGATGATCCCTTAATTTCGCCTTCTACAATATTTAAAGTCCCGCTTGCTGAACTATCATAAGAAACATCATGTTTTAATTGTAAAGAAATGTAATTACCAATTGAATCCGGACCTTGTAAAAAAACTAATTGGTCTTTTTCATAATCAATTTTTACATTAAATAAATCAGACATTTTAAGTGCAGATAAAAAATTTTTCACAACATTTTCTGTTGTAATTTTCATGTTTGAAACGCCATTATCTTTATATGAAACAGCAACCTTATCAATATTTACAGATGTTGTACTATTTGATAAAGTAATATCTGTTTTGAATTGATCAAATGCCCATGAATCAGGCATTGTATATCCTAAATTTTCACTAAATCCATACGATGCATCTGATACAAAATAAAAGTCAAATCCTACAGATTTTTTAATTCTAGAACATACGTTTCTTGTTCCATAAACACCTATATTATAATATGACGAACATTCTGAATTTCTAATTGCTGTAAAATATGGAATAATATTTTTCGAAATTTCAGAATCTGTTGCATCAAAATCAACTGCAAAATAAATTACTGCGTTTTTGGGAACTCCTAAAGATAAAGCTGCATTAAGTGCTCTATTAGCATGTTCTGTTCCAGAGTTCAAAGTAAATTTACTTGCTTTATTTCCATATTCTTGAAAAATAAAGAATAAATTTAATCCTGCATTAACAATATTCTTATATTCTGTTCTTGTTAATTTTTTATCCAATGTTCCACCCGGGGTATTAGTTAAATAGCGCCCTACATGAGTATATCCAGAATTTTTAATAAGATTAATTTGATCAATTGTTAATCTTGTAGAAGTATCGCATCCTTTTGCGGATCTATTTGGATCTCCATTACTACTTAACAATGATTTGATGATTGTATAATCAATCACATTGCTTTTTTTATTTAATTTAAGTAACTTTGCAAACTCTGTTGCTTTTGCATCTAACGTTGAATCATATGTCTTTGATGAAGTACTTACACTAATTCCATTACATACTAACGCATATCTAACTAATTTAACTACATTACTTGATTTTCCTAATTCTAATCTTGGACATTTACTAATTGTTGATGGTCCCCATGTTCCTGTTGCTGAAGCTTTAGGAATTCCTTCTTCTTTTTGTAATGCATAAATTAACATTTTATTCATATCTCTATCATATAACCCATTACATGGACAAATTTGATAGAAATCATAATAGTCTTTATTTAATTGTTGTTGAATAGTTCTAATTTCTTCTTTTCCACCTGATAATAATTTAAATGCGCTCATATCTAACAATGCTTTCATAAAATCTTTATTGATGTTACCATCAGCATCATCAAATCCTGCAGCTTTTTTAAAACGTTGAACTGCTGCGTATGTTCCATCTCCATATACTCCATTAAATCCACCTGGACTATATCCTTTACACCATAATCCACCTTGTACAATATATACTAAATTCCCAGTATCACCCTTTTTTACAGTTGGACATTTTGCATATGTTGATTGCCCAAAGTTATTACTTAAAGAAGGTAATTTTTCTTCAATTTGTAATGCTCTACGTAATCCATAGATAGTACCCCAACCAGTAATACCATCTTCTGCTACTTTATTAAATCTAGAATCATTACCATATTTTTCGTTTAACCATTTTTGTGTGGCTAAAACCATTGCATCTGCCATAATTAATTCCTCTTTTCTTTTTTATTTGTAGAGTTTATACCGGTATTTCTTCTACATCTTTATATTAACTGCTTTTCCAAGCACTTTTGTGCTTATTAAATTTTCTCTATACAATTTTTTGAAATTGCTCCCGTAACTTGACCGTTTACTCCAATTACTACCCTATCACCTTTAATTTGAATTACTTCATATTTATTATTAAATACAAAACTTGCTATTGATTGACCTTCATACCATTTTGAACCTACTTTCACACGTACACTATCTCCACATTGTAAATTAGTTATTGTTTCTTTTTGTTTATAAAATGTTTTTATTAAACCATGATCATAACTACAATCCAAAAATTTTGAATTTATTCCTTTTATACTTTTCAATACACCTTTTTTTGCATTAGAAGTAAATTGATGTAATAAGACATTTCCAAATGGATTGTATTGAATCTTATTATCCCAGTTATTATATCCATTATTTGATCCATAATTAGCAATCCATAATGTCCATGCAGAAAAGCCTTGATTTACTAATTTAGTTTTAAACCAATCTTGATTAGCATAAATACCAACAGCATATCCTGCTTTTTCAATCTCATCACAAAATGACTTTGCAATTTTATAATACATTTCATTACTCAAACTTCCTTGATAATCAGAATATTCTAAATCATAATAAATAACACTCACGTTATAATTACTACATGCTTTCAATGCTAAATTTGCTTCTTTTTTTGCTTCACTTTCATTTCTCGCATAGCAAAAATGATAAGCAAACAATGGAATTCCTAATTTATTAGCCTGTGATGCATTATTACTCCATTGTTTATCAATATTTTTATCACTCCAACCATAAGAACATCTTGCTATTACACCAGAAATACTTTCTTTAGCTTTACTTAAATCAACCTGTCCATTATGGTATGAAATATCAATAATCAAATTATTCATTTTCATTAAAATTATCAATCTTTTTTGAAGCAACTTCTAATCCTTTAACTAAAACTTGCGGAACATCGCATCCAGCTTCAACAAGATTTTCTAATATACTCCTATATTCATTTATAATTAATGAAGCTAAAACATACCATCCAAGAAATGCCAATATTGATAAATCAATATTAATTACAGCTCCTAATTCTTTAAAACATACTGGAATAACAAAGGCCAATAATACTAAAATCCATTGAACTAATTTTTTCATAATTCCTTTTAACCCTGCCATTGAATTTTCCTTATTATTAATTCTTGATTTTATCCATCCTGTTAAAGTATCGATAATATTGAGCAATAAAAGTACCATAAATAAAATCCAATGCTCACCTAAAAAAAGAGTCAAAATGGTTAATATAATAGAATATAAGTTACCTATATGTTCAATAAATCTATTCATCATTCATTTTTCTCACTTTATCTATTATTTTTCTATATTTTCTTATAATTGAACTATGATTAGCATAACCAACATGTATTGATATAAGATCAAAGGACATTTTTTCAAAATTGCGTAAAGTTATAATTTCTAGTTCATCTGGTAATAGCTCTTTCACCCAATTATTAACAATAGAAATAATATGTAAATAATACAAATAATCATTTTTCTCATATTTATTAAAATCTTCTAATCTTTCAATTTGCTTTTTTTGATTTAATTTATCTATATGTGATTTAGCAATAGAATATAAGTTTAGAGTAAGCTCAATTTCTTCATTAGAATATATCATTCCCCACTTACTCCTCTTCTTGTAATTTGTAAAACGTTTTACAATTTTAATGTATTACATTTTTTAAGCACAAATGTGCTTTTCTAACAGAAATTTCTATTATGAATTATTATCAAGACTATTGATAGGAATTTTTACTGATATAATAACTAATTGAGGTGATTGTATTCATGGAAAATACTATATATTTCAAAGATATTTCAAATTGTGACAAAAATAATTATCCTAATAAGATTTATCGAGTTGAACATTCAAAAATGCTAATAGAAATTTTAGATGATCAGCACATTCAAGGTAGTGCTCAATATTTTAGTAGCATTCGTTCAAGAAATAATTTCATTGATAGCATTAAAAATAATATTTTAAAAATCAGCATAGATGAACTTAAAAAAATTCAACATTATTGGAAAATAAAAAATGAGGCTATAGATTAAACTAACATTTATATTAGTTTTCTATACCTCTTTTCTTACTTACTTTAAAAAAGCAAGTAATTATTTTTTATTTTACAACATAAATAATACTATTGAAATCTCTTAATCATTAAAGTTTTATTTCTTTTCTATACTTATTACAGATATATACTATTTATTTTAATATTCATTTCCTAAAATTAATATTCCTATCTATATTCAAACATTAAATTGTCATAAAATTTTTTAGAATATAACACATCACATTCCTTTGAAAAATTATATAGATTTGTATCAAATGTAACAAAAATAATATCATTTGTGTTTATCATATTATTTGTTTTATTTATAACTATAGATTCGTCCATACATGTTACTATAGAATAATCTAATCCATCATTTTTCTTTATTTTTGCCCCACTATAAACACATCTTCGACACATTCTAATCCAATATTTCATGCAATTTTTTGACATTCCCATTTTTTCTAATTCTTCCACTAATCCTTTTAAATGATTATCATATTTTTCAAACACTGTTTTATCATCTTTTTTTAATTTACAAAATAGTTTATGAACATATTTTGTCCCTTTTACATTTTGTATTTTGGGAAATTTATGTCCATTTTCTTTTATTTGTGGCTCAATATATGAAATCATATTTTCCAAAAGAAAATTAAATAGGTCATCTATTTCTTTATCATACCATTCATTTTTTAATTTTAAATCCGAATAATATTTATATGAAATTTCATTTAGTTTTATTTCACATATTACACCTGCTACATAATAAAAATTTCTTAAGAGTAAAATACCATAATATTCTGCGAGAAATTCTGTTATTGAAAAGCATACTTTGATTAATAACTCATTTATTTTTTTCACTTCGTACTCTCTTTTACGTTCAATAAAATGATTAATATCAACTTTATTATCTTTATATTGATCTTCAAATAACCTCAATTCAAACCCACCATCTGTATCATTCAATATAGAAAATTTTACATTATACTTATTTTTAAATTTAATAATTTGATCATAATAATAAGCAAATTGATCAATTTTTTTTGTTTTTTTAATACTTTGCCAAAAAATCTCATATAATGTTTGAGATGTAATAAAAAGATAATTCGCATTTTTACATTCATCATAAAACTTACTTTCGTTTATTTGTCTATTTTCTAAAGAAATAGTATTACTACACTCCTTTTCATTCCTCATCAAATAAATAAAAGCATTTGTATCTAATAATATATTTTTTTTTCAATATATTCCCTCCACATCTTTAAAAAATATTATCCTTTCCTCCTTACTATAGATATATATCATATATTATAATAAACAAATACAATAAAATATAAAATCTTATAAAGGGTATAAAAGACTAGAAATCTAATTTCTAGTCTCTATTGATACATATATTTGTTATAATTTTGTTTTAATACTTTGCAATTATTTTAGGAAATGTAATCAATTAAACCATCTAAAAAATTCAAATATTTAAAGAGTTTATCTAATTCTTCATTACAAAAAACTAATACACCTATTTGATTATATAACATTTTAGATATATTTTTTGGACATTCTTCATATTGATGTATCAATTGCAATGTAACTATAGCAGATTCCAGTTGTTTCTTTATTCCTTTTTTTAACAATTCTGTTGTATCTGTCATTTCATCAATATCTTTCATAATTCATTTTCTCCCACAGGAACAAAATAACATATACTGATAAATATTATAAAAAATAGAACAAATTGGTCTTTAATCTTAATAAATAATTCTTTATTACTTAAAGAATCATTTGATTATTAATTTGACCCACTCAATTTCTTTATCATATCCTCTGCTGAATAACTTATATCTGCATCATTCTCATCATAATATTCAATATCATCAAATATTTCTGACATTTGATAATTCAATTTTTCAAATTCTTTTAATGACACTAAAGATGTATTTACTTTAATTTGAGGCTTAAAATATTTTGGGTTCTTGATTATAAATTCTAAGTTTGGTTTAATTTCATCAACATGTTCGTACTCGTTAATGCTTCCATTCATTTCAACAATAATTCCAACAGGTTCAACACCTACAATTTTAAATGCATTAATAAAATATTCATTGAATATTTTATTGTATTTAAATTCTTTTTTTATATTATTTTTATTGTCACAAACTATATTGTTTCCGTTCGTACATAATTCAATAAAAATCCATTTGTATTCTTTATGAACATACTCAATGCTATATGTTTTTCCATATCCTGCATAACCTCGATGATACTGATTTCCTGGTACAGTTAAATCAACATCAGATATAATCTTAAATTTCTTATACTCTTCTTTGAAAGTTCTTTGAATATATTCATAAAACAATGTCCTCATTTGTTCTTCAGAAACACTAGGAGTAGAAACATATACAATCAATAGAACAAAAATTGAAATAAAAAGAATAATTATTCTTTTCATACTAATTTGGAGTATTTATAATCGCCTTTAACCCTGAAACATTTTCCCAGCCATTTGTGTCACTGCTAACCCAAGCATGATAATTCTTTGTATGCTGTGCAATTTTGAAATCCCTGTAATTACTTTTTTGTGAGCCAATAGCTGTTACAAAAGCAACATGATTCCACTTTCCATCAGCTTCAGAATCATATGCAATAAACTTTCCTTTAGAAACTTTATTTGAAAATGTTTTAAAGCTGGTTGTAGAGTAAGCAACTTTCCAAGTTTTGACAAATGTATCCGCCCTTACCCAAGACGTTGAATAACTTTGAGTAGAATTATAATACCAATTACTTCGGTTACTAATTCCTCCCGCTCTAGCAATTTGAGAAGCAAAATTTGTACAGTCCCCATTAATAAAGCATGCATAAGAATAGTTATAGCTACTTGCCCATTTATCAGCATAATTTATCGCATTGGTAACATTCATTGTAGTATAAGTATTTATTGTTGCCTTTCTTTCATACTCTTTATAATATGGGCTTGTATAAGGCATAAGTACTGCCAATTCATCCATTGAATAATCATCTGTTTTAACTATTTGTCTTATTTCATTATTAAGATCACAATTATCACAAACATTAAAAAAAGTTAACAAACGTTGTGTATGGAAAGATTCACTTATATGATTTAAACTAATTTCATTTTCTAAAGCATTTTTATAATCTAACCAATTACTTTTTTCTAGGTTATCTAGATTATAATTCGTTGACAATATACTTATTAAATCATGTTCTAGACTATTAATTGTTTTAAAAGCCTCTTCATTATCAGAAAATTCCCAGTAAGTATCATTCTTTTTTTCATTAAGATATAAAACAGGACCTTTTTTTAGTTCGATAACATCTGTTATTTCTTCATAATATGGGCATTCTTGATTTTCTATTGCAAATATGCAAACAGTAGATGAATAAAATAAAGTTAAACTTATTAGTGCTGCAATAATTTTTTTCATAGTTATTAATCCTTTCTTGTAATTAAAGTAAGCGCTTCCCTCAATTAAAGTATATCATTTAACGAGCGTATGTCAACTATTACTTATTTTATATAGGTATTGAATTAAATATGGTATACATTTATAATTCTATATAGGTGATATTAATATGGCAAAAAATACAAAAGGTTTTTTTAAAATGGAGATGTTGCTATTAAAAATAATCAGTGAGGGAGACTGCTACGGCTATCAAATAGTCCAAACTCTAGATAAAATTTCAAATGGCACAATACATATAGCCGAAGGTACAATGTACCCTATTCTATATAGATTATTAGATGAAGGCTTAATCAGTGATGAAAAAAGACTGGTTGGTAAAAGACAAACTCGGATTTATTATCATATTGAGGATAAGGGCATTACACATATGCAGAAACTATATGAAGAATATTTAATAATGATTAATAGTATTGAAAGAATTATGGAGAACAAATATGAAAATGAATAGAAATGTAAATAAATATATCAAAGATTGTAAACATTTTTTTCCATTTTTATCAAAAAATGAAAAAATTTTTTTAAAAAGATTAAAAGTAAATATTGTTGAAAATATCGATTCAACTAATATAACTTATGATGATTTATGTAATAAATTTGGTTATCCTTCTAATATTATTATTTCATATTTTGAAGATCAAGACGCTAATTATTTAATCAAACAATCTCGAATAAGAAATATTTTAAAAAAAGCAATCATTATATGTACTGTAGCCATTTTAGTATGCTGTTTATGGCGTGGAATACTTATTTATAAAAGTTACCATGATTCAAAAAATTCAAAAGTAAAACATATAGAATATACAATAGAAGAGGTGAACTAATTATGAAAAAAATTATTACATTATTAACTATAGTAAGCAGTATTTTGTTTTTATCATTACCTGTATCTGCATTGGATCAAAAAAAAGAAATAATTAAATTAGATAACGGATATTATCTAGAAACAATTATAGAAGAAACATCCATGGCAAGAGCAGCTAATCAAAAAACTGCAAGAAAAACTGCAAATTACAAAAATGCTCAAGGTGCAATAATGTTTAGTGTTACTGTTACAGGTACATTTACATATACTGGTTCTTCGTCAACATGTACAAAGTCAGTTGCTGAAGCATCATCTAAAAATACCAACTGGAAAATTTCTTCAAAAAGCGCTTCCAAGTCAGGAAATAAAGCTACTGCTAAAGCAATAGCAAAAAGATATGTAGATGGTGTAGCAGTCGAAACACAAAATTGTACCGTTACATTAATATGTAGTTCAAACGGTTCTTTAAAATAATAAATATATATAAATAGCATACATTTTTTACATATTTAAAATATATTTTGTACTTTTTAAGAGGAAAAGCAAGACAGTTCAAGTCATTCTTCTCCTCTTTTTTATTTTTTGAATTCTATTTAAATTTTGACTTTATCTATATATTTTATAGATTTCCTACTTATTCTAAGAAAGTCTAATTTTATTTCTCGCTTGTTTGAAAATAAACTATATAAAGTTTTCCTTTGCATACACATTTATACCTTCATATAACCACTCTTCAAGATATATCTATCCACTATTTTCGTAAAATATTTGAAAATTATAATTAAAATAACCAAGTATTCCAACAATACTTTTTTCATATACAATTATTTTAATTCAAGTACTACTAGTTTATATAGTTTGAATTAAAAAATAATAAATTATCGTTCTACCTTAATTTAGAGACTACTTACATAACAACTAAAAGTAGACTTCAAAATTATACGATGCTAACAAGTCATATTCTTATTTATTATTTTATAATATTACCTATTTTATATATGTGTTTATTGACAAAAATATTCTTTATGCTATATTTAAGATAGAAAACGTTTTCATTAATATTTATTTTATAGGAGGGGTGCTTAAAATCAAAAAATATGTATCTTTATTTATCTTTTTATTAGTTCTATTAATACCTATCCAAGTTTTTGCAGAATATCAGCAGTTTGTTAGAAGATCAGATACTTTTAAAGTAGGACAATATGGTCAATTTGAACAATGTGTTGTTATTAATAAAGATCTCAGTACTAAGGTAATATCCTTTAATTCATGGGGAAATTATGCAGTTAAAAACAATAATGGATATAGCATCACAATGGTTTCAAGAAAACACGAAAAAAAGAATAATAAATTATACATTTACCTTACAGTAAAAGGTTATGACTTTAATACAAAAAAATATAGTTCAAATTATAATTTTAGTTTTACAATAAGTTCTTAAAATTAATAAAGTGACTGGATCTGTAACAAAATTCTCTAAAAAAAATAAAAAAAGAACAATGAAATAGTCAAAACTATAACATTGTTCTTTTTGTTATATAATGAGCACATTACCCGCATAATTTTAATAGTCAACGATTAAGAGATGAATTTCTTAATACTATGAAAAATAATATTTTACGTATTAACTTTAAAAACTTCTAAAATATAATCTTACTAAAAAAATCATCTCAATTTTTTCCAAATGAAAAAGTGATTATAGAATATAACAATAAATAAATTAGTGACAGAAAATTTTTTTAAACTCCATACCCATAAATAGATTTGCTACTTAAATTATAACTTTTTTCTCTAACCTCATCTTTGCTATTACCTTCTATAGTGAATACTTTTCCATTTTCAACTTTTTCAACAATACCTACATGATCTGTATGACCATCCTGTTGCCAATCAAAAAATATAATATTTCCTGTCATTGGCACATAAGATTTATCTTTCCATCTGTTATTTTTCTTATACCAATTTTCTCCATCTGTACATAGAGAAAACTTTGGTACTGAGCTATCATCTAACATTCCACTTTCATTTGCACACCATGATACAAAAATGGCACACCAATTTACTTTTTTATTAAATCCATACCATATCCAATATTTACTTCCACTTGTTGTTCCAACTTGTGACTTTGCAACTTCTACTATATTGTTATTTCCAATATGATAATACCTTAAAACATGTACAACGTAATCAGGATCACCATAAACATTTGTTTTTAATTTTGCCTTCATTTCATCAGAAAACACCTTTGCATTTGCTCTAGTATATCCCCCAAAATGTTCATTTGCCCAACTTATATATCCGTTTCCATAATTATACCCTTGAAGGGCTAATGATATATGCTCGGTATCTCCACTTGAAGCTACTTTTGCATCATTTAAGCAACTAGCTAAATGTTGTATTCCTACCTTAATGGAATAATCAGCATCTGTTATTCCATTATGCACCCTTGGATATTTTTCATTAAATCTACATTCTGATGACTGCACTGGAATCATCTGACAAAGCAGAAAATACTCCAATAAATAAAACAATCACTACTAGAATAATCATTCCTATTCCATAAGAAATCAAATGATTCATGATTGTTATTGGCTTTTTTATAAAATCTATAATTTTATTACCTGAATATTTCATCGTGGTTGTTTGTTGAACTTATTTAATGATTTTCTATATTTGTTCAACATTTTTGATTGGCTGTTTTAGTATATAATTTTATCTTTTCATTGCAATATACACTAATAATTTCAATATTTTATATTTCTATGCTTCTTATTGCATTTATCTCATCGTTATTCAATAATTTATAGAACACTTTCGCTTTATTTAATATTTCTAAAACCTCTTTTAAATTTTTAAAAGAATGTGCACCTTTTTTAATGTATTTCTTTGGCCATGATATAGATGAATTATTAAGAGCTGATTGCGGTATTAAAACATCTCTTCCTTGTTTTAGAGCATAATCTGCTTGTTTTAAAGCACCGCTTGTTTCCCCTGCTTCCATGATAATCGTTGCTAATGAGATTCCACTCATTGTCCCATTTCTTGTTGGAAAATTCCATCTATAAACTGGATTACATGGCGGAAATTGTGAAACCACTAATCCTTTTTCTTCAATAGCTAATTGCAATTCTTTTTTTTCTTTTGGATAGTATTGGTTAATTGGAGTTCCTATAACTGCAATTGTTCTTCCACCATTTTGTAAAGCTGATTTATGAGTAGCTGTATCGATTCCTTTAGCCAGTACTGCATTAACAACAATATTTCTTTTGATAAGTGACTTTACGATTTTTTCTGTCTTCTTCATTGAATCTATTGTAGCATTTCTGCTTCCAACAACACATACAGACTTTTCATTCAATAAATGAACATTTCCTTTTAGAAATAGAAATGGAGGTGTTCCTTGTATGTCAGCTAATAACTTTGAATATATTCCATCACCTTTTTTTACTAAAATGACATCATCTGTTAATTTTGCAAAGCTATCTTTTACTTTCAAATAACAGTTATAAAACTCTTTTTCTGAAATATCTAATTTTGATGACAAATAGGGAATATTATTTTTTAATCCACTTCTAAAATCAAAATGGTCTATTTTTTCTAATTGATCTATATATTCACATGTCTTTTTATCATTATTATTAAAATATTGTTGAATCGTATAATATAAGATTGCATCTCGAACATAAGCATTGTTAATATTAAACATTCCTGCTTTTGTTGTATTTTTCACTTTAACCTACTATTCCTTTTTCTTATTTTTTTAACAGTCATATCTTTTATAACATTATCAAGATATTTACTTAACTCATCAATTGTATATTGTTTATTATTTATAATTCTCTCTGATTCAATATAAACAAGTTGTTCATATAACTCTAACATTTTTTCTCTGCGATCATATGTCTCACTACTCATAATAATTAAATTCTCTTTATCATTAAATTCAAGATAAACAGGTTCATTGTTTTCTTTACAAAATTTTATAATTTCTCCAAGTTCTTTTTGCAATTTCGATGAACACTCTCTCTTGTTCACCTTGAATTTATCATTGAAATGTATTGTCATTGAATCTTCATCAATCCAGCCTTCTTCATTTGCTGAAGCTAAGCCTTCATTTAACATTTTCATTACTTCTAGTTCTGCTACCATCTTGTCATACTTTCTCGCCTTTCTTGACATTTCTTCTTGTTCATTTATATCCATAATAGTATAACAACCATGTCCATTTTTTGTTAAATAAACAGGAGACCCAACGGTAACATCTTCAAGTACTGCGCTGTAATTTCTTAAATCAGAGATAGGTTTTATATTTGGCATATTCTCTCCTCCTTTTATTAAAGTCATTATACTATTTTGACACCTGTTGCTAAAATATCAGTAGTATTTGTTATTCCAACGGTATCTAATGCTGTTAAATAATCCGAATATTTTAAATCTAAAATATTTGACATTGATCCAAAGAATTCATAAGCAAATGCATATTTTCCACCTTTTTCTTTATAATTTTTTATTCCATTTGTACAAGTCCTAAATGCTTTATAAATAGCGACACCTGTTTGAGCTTTATAAAATTGTTCATAAGCATCTATATCATTTTGTGAAATAATATTTGCATATACAGGATGTCCAAAATTTTTTTCATCTGAAAAACTCTTATCATAGTTTATATTTTCAATATAATGTGAAGTATATAAATATATCGTATATAGATTCATCATGGTTTCCATCATTATATTCTTTATTATAGACTGATCGAATATACTTCATTCTTTCTTTTTGTTCCTCTTTAGACGCAAGTGGATTTCCATCATATGGATCTCCACTTCGTGATGATTGTATATTAACTTTTTTTGGTATAGATGTATCAAATAAATCATTTTTATCTAAAGATAAAGCGTCTAATAATTCATCATCCGTTTGAGTTAGCGTAATTAAATTGAATAATTGTCCTGATGTAACACCAGCTTAATTATATTTATCTGAAATATCAATTATTTGATCAGTCACTTCATCTAATGTAATTTCATCTTCTGCATTTACTGTTGGAATAGTTGTTAATATCATACCAGCTGCAATAATTCCAATAAATACTTTTTTAATCATAAACTTTCTCCTTCCTTTTCACTTAATCAACATCTAAACTAAATAATGTAAACTGATTATAATTATTAAACTTGATATCTACTTCTTGATTATTTTTTAATATAACTCTGTATTTATTTTCTTCACCAATTTCATATGAATCTATTTTCCCAACTAGATTTTCAATTACTGTAAAATCATCTTTGATGCTTTCATGACTTTTCATCATAAAAGTTGCATATCCCTTATATCGATAAACAAGTGAATATTCTTTTATATCTAAAACATTACATTCTACATATGCTTTCGTCATGTATAAGTAATTTGCTTGTTTGAAGAAAGAAAAACTTAATCCAGATAACAGCAGAGTAATCGTCCAAAAAATAATAGATATCTTCTTAAAATGAAAATCGAGATAAACTAATTTTCGTCTCAACAAAAGTAATGTAAAATAAACTAAACCATCGAAGGATATTATATTAAGATATTTTTCAGCAATGATAAAAAACAACAAAACTGGGTACAAAATCAAAAAATAATTTTCGCCCAATATCTCATACACTCTATCTGATAGTGTTGGATATATATACTTTTTCAAAGACCTCACAAGAATTCACCTCCATTTTATCTTTATTAAATTTTACTATGTAAGCTTTTTTATTGTCAATTTATATAATTATTCACATATATAAAATAAAAATTGTTTATTTTTCTCTTCTATACTAAATATTACTTTTCCCAGTAAGATAACAGGAAAGGGGTTCTTAGGGGAAAACCGAGTCACATTTCCCCACAAAAAACAGACTCCCCCTTCACTAAGTCTGCTGAAATAAAATGTACAAAAAATACAGTTATATATGTAACTGTCATCTTTCTTGCTCTTTATTTCTTCTTTTTGCCCATCCTTTTAAAAGTTTCAATATAACTTCACTTTTTTCTCTAGGCGTATAGTTTTTTGGAAAATATTCATTAATATCTTCCATTTTAAACGATAATTTTTCTTTCTGATTTGCTTTTTCTTCCTTCATTATTGAATAAATAACGTTTTCATCTAAACGATTTTCTCTTGATAACTCCTTCATTCTTATTGCTTGAGCATGTGACGGTGTTAAATCAAGTTCTACAATATTTTTTACAACAAATTGTTGATTTTCTTTTGAAAGATATGAAAGTTCCACAGCAGGATTAAATGCAATCTTTTTCCCATCAGTTCTTATACCATCGACCATATCACGCAATGGCTCAATTAATTCTGTTAAACGTATAAATCTTCTAATTTGGTCTCTTGATTGTTTTACTTCTTCACTTAATATATCTACTGACCACTTATTTTGGGACTTCTGTGCAACTTGCGTAGAAGTTGATGATATCTGTTTTCCTTGATGTTTCATTGCATCTAATTTCAATTTGTAAGCAAATCCTCTTTCAGTTGGTAAGATGTTTTCCCTTTGTATATTTGAATCAACCATAATGATTGTTGCTTGGTCATCCGTGAGTTCTCTTACAATGGCCTGTATCTTTTCCTGACCATTTACCATTGCTGCATTCATTCTTCTGTGACCTGAAATCATTTCGTATCCGTGACTATTTGGATGCGGTCTTACAAGAACAGGAACTAAAATACCATTTGCTGAAACACTTTTTACAAGTTCAGACATTTGTTCATCATTTCTAACTCTAAATGGATGATTTTTAAACTCCTGAATATCTTCAACAGGAACTTCCATTATCTTTTCTAGTTTTGCATCCTGTCTTTGTTCTTCGTTGGTAAATAAATCATCGTACGTAGGAACTCTTATGTCGTTTATGCTCTTTTTCGGCATTTAAGATGACCTCCTTTGTAAAAGCTTCATAAGCTTTAGTTGCCGCACCTTTTGGATCATATTGAAATATGCTTTCTCCTATACCTGTACTTTCTGCTGCCTTTGTACATCTTGGAATTGTTGTATCAAATACCTTGATATGACCTCCAAAATTTTCTCTAACTTCGTGTGTGATTTTCTTTGATAGATTTGTTCTTTCATTTGTCATCGTAATCAACACACCTTCAATTTTTAAATCATGGTTAAGATTTCTTCTAACCATATTAATCGACCTTAATAAGTCAGCCATACCTTCAACAGCATAAGGCTCTGCCTGTACAGTTATAACAACTTTATCTGAAGCAGTAAGAGCATTAATAGGTAGATTATCCAGTGATGGATTTGTATCTATAATGACATAATCATAATCATCTTTTACAGTATCAATAAATCTTTTCAATACCGTTTCTCTACACATAGCACTTTCTAATTTAGAATTTATTCCTGCAAGAGAAATATTTGATGGAACAATATTAACATTTTCATTACTGTGAAGTATTAGCTGTTCTCTATTAAGTGGTATATCTTCAATAACTGATACAATAACATCCTTCATAGATAAAGGATATTGTGTACTGTCATAAAATCCAAATGCTTTTGTTGAATGTCCTTGTGGATCTAAATCTAACAGCAATACCTTTTTGTTATTTAATGCAAGACATGCACTTAAACTAACAGATGTCATTGTTTTACCTACACCACCCTTTTGATTTGCAATTACTATTACTTCGCTCATTTGTAATCACTCCTATCTTTATATATTGCATTAAATTAACCTCCTTTCTTTTTTGCCAATCAATGATTGGCTATGTAAAAAAGCCATCTACTATGATGACTTTTATATGCTATCTTTCTTGTTGTTTATTTTTTGTATTTTTACTGTAGTCTTTTAACGGAACTTTCTTATCCATTACATGCTCTCTAAGTTTAAAAAAATTATCATGACTTTCAGAAGCAATGATATAGTCAAAACAGAATTTTCCTCTGTCGGCTGATGGTTCAACTGTGCTTAAATACCTTTTATCATTAAAAGCAGAATAGATAAAAGCATCTCCAACCTCTAAATCTTTAGCAAGTCTTATATTACCCTCATAGAATAAAACGAATGGTGGACATGCAATTTGTTTCAAAACTGTAGGATAGTTGTTATCTAAAATTGTTACATACTTTGTTTTCAATCCTCTTTTTAATTTAATAAATTCATTTTCATCTACAGGAACTTTTTCTTTTATGTCGTTATATATTTTTTCAAAGTCACCATCATGCTTCAAAGCAAAATAAAGCAATACATTATTCATAAATTCATCACCTCCTTTATATGAAAAAAGGAGATCCATTTTGAATCTCCTATACTTATTAAATTATTTACTTAGTCCCTTTTAATTTCTAATATGTTACCTAATTTGTTAGAAAAGCCCTATTTTTGTTAGATAAAAAGTCAAGAAAAGTTCCTCACTTTGTTAGAAAGAAAAAAGGATATTCAATAAGCAATAATACCTATCAAACATCCTATTTTTAATAGAAAAACCAATAAAAATGGCGGTACTTATGGGATTCGAACCCATGACCCTGTGCTCCGGAGGCACATACTCTATCCAACTGAGCTAAAGTACCATATATTTTTTGTAGAAATTATAATCATTTTAGCTAAACACCTGTTTACGCTCCGGAGACGTACGCTTTATCCAGCTAAGCTATAGTACCAACAAATATATTCTATCATATTAGAGATAAATAATGTATCAAATATAGTATTTTAAATCAATATTTGTTAGAATGTCATCCATGGGGTGAGGTTATGAAAAAAGGAATTATTATTACATTATTAGGTGGTACATTTTGGGGTATTTCTGGAACCATGGGACAGTTTCTATTTCAAACTTATCATTTAAATACAATGTGGCTTACAACATTGCGGATGATCTTTGCTGGAATCATATTATTAAGTGTTTGTTTTATCAAAGATACGAAAAAAACATTAAGTATCTGGAATAATAAAAATGATGTCTTTCAGCTTGTTTTGTTTGCACTATTAGGATTAATGTTTTGTCAATATTCCTATATGACAGCAATCTACTATTCAAACAGTTCAACCGCAGCTATTCTACAATACTTGAATCCAATCTTTATTATGTTCTATACATGTCTTGTTTGTAAAAGACTTCCTTATAAAAAAGAACTTCTTTGTGTTATTTTAGCTTTTGGTGGAACCTTCATCCTAGCAACACATGGAAATATTCATGAAATGATCTTATCTTTTGAAGGATTGTTTTGGGGAGTGATGGCAGGATTGGCTGCTTCGTTTTATTCATTGCTTCCTCGACATATCATGAATAAATACGGCAGTTTGATTCCTACAGGCTATGCCATGATTATTGGTGGTGTCGTATTAGGAATCATCGGACGTGTTTGGAATATCTCTGCTTCTTTAGATATTTATGGCTATTTAGCAATGGCAGGAATTATTATTATCGGAACTGTTTTAGCTTTTTCAATGTATCTTATAGGGGTCAATCTTATTGGACCTATGAGAGCTTCATTAATTGCTGCAGTTGAACCATTAAGTGCAACAATTTGCATGTGTTTATGGTTGCATTCTCCTTTTACATTAATGGATGTATTAGGTTTTATTATGGTTATGTCAACAATCTTCATATTATCTTATAAAAAGAAAGCATCATAAAAATAGCATAAAGTATTTAACTTTATGCCATTTTTTTATGATTTAAAATATTTTTCTATTTCTAAAACTTCATCTTCAGAAACTTTTAACAATTCAACTGCTTTTGAAAACGAAATACTTAAGCTATTCATCAAATTTGTAATCAGTTCAATATTTTTCTTTTTTGTCCTTGTACTAATCCTTTTTTCTATATTTTCTCTCGCTATCATTTTTCCTAAATTACACATCTTTTTAACCTCCTCTCTATTTTTTCAAATCCATATTCTTTCATGATCTCTTTCTTTTTCAAAAGATCATATGTATTATTTAAAAAGATGACTAACGGTGTCTTGATCCAATCACTACCCTCATACTTCTCTTTGATATCATGATCTGTTCGCTTTTATCATAACTTTCTAACCTTTCAATAGTACTTCTACTGATATTTTCTAATTTAGAACTTATTCGATTGACATGTCCATCTCTTTTTTTAGCTGCCTGTGGCAGTATCCATATCACATAGGCTTTTTTCATCCCATCATAATTTCGATAATCATATTCTTTACCATTTTGACTGGTAATTATTCTTGAAAGATAATCATTTCCTCTTGTAAGCAAAACATAGCTAGGATTCTCTACATTTTGTATTTCTACATCTAGTTAGATTCTTTTCATTGTTCCATCAACTTGTGACAGATTGATATAACAGAAATAATCAAATTCTACTTTTCCATGATGAGGTATATCAATAACATTATTGAGTTGTTGAAAATAATAATTTCCTTCCTGATCTTTCTTTCCTTTAATAATTTCAATGATTTCTTCTAAAGAGACATCCTTAGCTTCTTTAACAAAGCCTTTGGTGATTCTTCCTAAAGTTTCTGGATGTCCTAATATTCTTTTACAGAGTTTATCGATCATGATAATATGATCATTTGATGTAATTTCTAGTACTTGGTCCATTTAATTTATCCCTCCTACTATTATATAGACATTTTTTTGACGTTTTTCTTTAAAAAAGAAAAACTTTCAAAGCTTTTACTTTGAAAGTTAAATCAAATCTAAATCTTTTAAAATATGAAGTCCTTCTTGAATAGCACCATTTCCACCTGTTTTAGTAAGTGTATAGGTTGCTGCTTCTTTAGCCTCCTTACATCCATTAGCTGGTGTAAAACTATAAGGGAATCCTTTTAACATACACACATCATTTAAACCATCTCCAAAAGTTGCCACTTCATCAAGATTCAATCCTTTTAATCTTAAAACTTCTTTTAACATGATTCCTTTATCATAATCATCACAAGTAATTTCAATATTATCTTCATATGATGAAGAAATGTTTAAATGAGGTATACAATCTAAACGTTCTCTTACGTCCTTTGCTTCTTCAGGATTTAAATGTCTAGCATCTACTTTTAAAGGCAAAGCTCCTTGGTTATAAATATCATCAATTGATTTTACCGAGGTACAATCATTTAAATAACCCCATCTTCTAAAGAATGTCGTATTTGGAAGGTCTTCTAAAGTAACGCCCTCACGACCTTTCATTAATAATTTAACATGTAGATCCCAATAGCTTTCAAAATCTGTTAAAATATATTTTCCTTTTGTTGTATGAATAGAAATATGATAATTATATTTTTGTAAAATAGGAATCATCTTTCTAAAAGCATCTTCATCCATTGGATGCGCAATATTTTTAGTTCCTTCAATATTTCGATATTGTGTCCCATTATTAATAATCAAATCACCATCTACATGAGACTTTTCAATCATATCAAGCATCATATTCATATCTCTACCTGAAGCAAACATAAATTCAATGCCCTTTTTTTTATAAAAATCAATCTCTTTAATATCATCATCATAAAATTGATTATCTCTATCAATGCTTGTTCCATCCACATCTAAAACAACTAATTTAATCATACTCTACCCTCTATCTTCCAAACTTATCCTTTAATTTATCAAATAAACTTTGTGAAATACCAAATTTTTTACACATATCTTGAACATATTGATTGACTTCTTCATTAGACATATTCTTAAGTCTTTCTTCATCAATACCTAAACTTTCCATCGTTGATTTCATTTGATCATACATTCCTGTATCACCATTTTGATAATTACTCATCATTTCATCGACCCAACGTTTAGCTCCCTCTAATTGTTGGTTTTCATGACTATCTTGTTGATCAAAGAAACTTTGTGCTTCATTTAAAGCATCAATTTCATCACTATCCAATCCTAAACTTTCAAAGAAATCTAAACAATAACGACATAAAGAACGACATTCATCTTGATAATCTAAACCTTTAAGTTCTTTTGCCATTTCTAATTCATGTTCAATATCTTTAATTTGTTGGAAGTGTTGTTCGTTAAGTTCTAAATCTTCATAAACATCTTCTTTTAAATCATTTAAAACAATTGGTACAAAGTATCCTACTTTTTCATAAGCTGACATTTCATAATGAACAGGCATTTCTAAAATTTCACTTAAACATTCAATAAATCCTTTTAAATTTAAATATTTATTTTTAAAAACAAAAGTATTTGCTTTTGTTTTGATTTTCGCATAAAAATCAAAACCTTCTTCTTTTTTAATAAGTACTACTTCTTCTATATCTTCATATAAAAATGAATGTGGTTCTTTAAAACAAAAATAAATTCCTTGATCCGTAAAGATCATTCCTTTACTTCCATCACCACTTGCATCAATAAATCCTAATACTTGATAATCTGTTGTACTTCCATATAAATAAAGTGCTTGTGATATCTGTGAAGGAATATTTTGTTGACTATAAAAGGTTGCCTCATTAACAATACTTTCATCTAAATTTTCTAATATGATTTCTTTTTCCATTTTTATCACCTTATAATACTTTACTATATTTTTAAAAGAATGCAAAGAAAAAATCCTTAATTGCTTAAGGATTTTGAATACATTTTTTTACTTGTAAAAAATGCGATTACTAATATAACAAAAGTGATATCAAAAGGACTGTTATAAAACACAATTGAAATCAATAATGAAATCACAATACTTGATATTTCAAGTACAAAAGGTTGAATTGATACTTGATATCTTTTAATCAATTTTCTTTGATTAAGAAGTTGTTTAATACTTATACAAAGCATTATTACAGCAACAAGTAAATCAATATAGTAATTGATTAAATAATGATTTCCAATCAATTCTTTAACAAAAAGAAGTACAATATAGATACACATTGTAAGTAAAATACCAGACATTTCATATTTATTTAAGTCTTTTTGTTTTAACTGATTGATTTTTTCTTTATAATTTATTTTTCGATTAATTTGATCAACAAATGATTGACTACTTTGTCCAATCATTTGTTTAACTGTTTGTCCTTTTTCCTGACAAATAAGCATACAATCTAAAATCTCAGATATTAAAATATTTGTTTTTAAAACATTTTTTTGCTTTTTAAACAATGTTTTTTCAATTTCTTGATAACATTTAAAATAATCATCATTTAAACTTTTTACTTTAACACTATTTTCAAAATAAATATCGTACTTCTTTTCTTTCATTCTAATCTACCTTTAATGAATGACTGTTAACTTCACTAATATGACAATTAAAGAATTCAGTCATTACTTGAATCATATAATAAGTATCTTTAATACCCGCAGTTTCATAAGTTGAATGCATTGCTAGTTGTGGTAAACCAATATCAACACTATTCATAGAAACTTGAGCCATTGCAATATTACCTAAAGTACTTCCTCCAGCTTCATCCGAACGATTAGCAAAGAATTGTACAGGCACATTAGCTTTTTTGCATAAGTCTTTAAATACCGCAACACTTACCGCATCACTTGTATATTTTTGACCAGCATGTGATTTAACAACAATTCCTTCATTCATATAAACACAGTTTGTTGCATCTGTTTTTTGTGGAATATGTGGATGAACAGCATGAGCGTTATCCGCTGAAAGCATAAAGCTTGAAGCAATCGCACAATAGAATTGTTCTTCTGTTTTTCCAAGAGCACTGTTTGTACGTTTTAATACATCATATAAAAGTGTTGAAGCAGCCCCTTGTTTTGTTCCAGAACCAACTTCTTCATTATCAAAGCAAGCTAAAACATTGATTGATTGATCATTTCCACCTGCTAAGAAACCTTTTAATGAAGTAAATGCACATTGTAAATCATCTAAATGTTGACTTGAAATAAATTCATCGTTAGCTCCCCAGATAGATGGCGCTGTACGATTATAAAGATATAAATCACTACCATAAATATCTTCAACACTTACACCTGCTTCTTTAGCAACTAATTTCTTAAAGTCACCAGGTTTACAATCAGCACCACCAAATAATGGTAACATATCAATTTGTTTATTATATGCATAACCATCATTAACAGCTCTATTCATATGGATGGCTACATTAGGAATTAATACTAAATCACGATCAATATTAATTAATTGTGTTTTTAATTCATTTCCATCTTTAATTAATAAACGTCCAGCAATAGATAATGGTTTATCAAACCAAGTTGAACAAATCATTCCTCCATAACCTTCAGTATTTAATTGTGTGTATTTACCCTTAACTTCTAATTCAGCATTTTCTTTTAATTTAAAAGTTGGGCAATCACTATGTGAAGCAGCAACATTAAAACTATAATTTTCTAAATTGCTTCCGACCTTTAAAGCAATAATACTTGAATTATTACGAGTCACATAATATTTACCACCTGGAACCATTTTCCAAGGTTGACCTTCTAATAATTCAACAAAACCTTGTTTATTTAATTCTTCTTTAATGTTTTCAACAGCATGGAATGCTGTAGGACTTTTTTGTAAAAAGTCTAATAATTCTTTTGAAATTCCCCTATACATTTTCTAACACCTCTTCTATATTTTATCACAATTATTCTGTAATAGCGTTAGCTTTTTCTCTTTTAGCAATAGCTGGTAAAATTATTCCTAATGCAGTTAAAACAACAGGAGTAATAATATTTAAAGCCATTGTAAATAAGTCAGTTGAGTAAACACCCATGATACAACATGCAGCTGTTACAAAAAGACACCATCCACCAAAGAATAAAGCAACTGGTTGACTCTTAACAAAACGATAATCAGCTGGGATCTTATCATAAGCTTTTCTTAAACCAATATAAGCTAAGAATACCCAAACATAACGCATTGGCATACATACTGAATTTAATTTATTTAATTGGGCTAATACTCCAGCAGCTCCTTGTCCACCAATGATTTGAATTAAAATAATACTTCCAGATAAAGCCATAACCATTTTAATTCCATTAACATAAGCACCATATTTGTTTTGTTTTAATAATTTAGATGGAATAAATTGTCTAGCATCTTCATTATCTAATAACATTCTAAGTGGTGCATCAATACTTAATACTAATGTTGAGAATTGTCCAATCATATTACATAATGCGTAAATAATTAGTAATGCATCTCCCATATGATAGTATTGACCTAATTTTTGGAATGACCAGTAAGCACCATTTGATACATATGAATTGAATGATTCAGGTGATGCATTGATTACAGTTGGATCAAACATCATACCCATAGCAAATGTACCTAAAATAGCACATACCATAACCATGATTGCAAGTGCAATCATCCCTTTTGGGAATCCTTTTGAAGGATTTTCTACTTTATTTACATAAGGTGAAATTTTTTCACACCCACCAACTGCAAATACTAAAATAGAAAGTGACGTAAAATAATTAACATTAAATTGTGGAACAATTTTGTCAAAACTAAAGTCTAATGATAAATATCCCCCATTTGGATTAATTGCTGGTGCAGCAAACATCATTAAGATATATAAGATTGACATAACGAACATACTTGTTCCTGCAACTGTTGTTAATTGTTTAAGTGGGTTTAACCCTCTACTAGCAAACCAACAGAAAAATAAGAATACTGCAAGTGTAGCAAGTTGCACATACAATGTTGGAAGTGAGTCATAAAATTCAGCATTTCTAAAAATTGCCCAGCTTAATGCTTTTAAACCACCACTACCTTTACTTGCAATATAAGTAACGTGACATGCCCAATATGTCCATCCAGCATAGTATGCAAGTTTAGGACCAAATGTTTCATGTACCCAAGAACTTACTCCTCCACCAGAATTTTTAAACGCAGACCCTAGTTCTCCTACCATTAAAGCGTAAGGAACAAAATAAAGTGCGAACATTAATACCCAACTAAAAACTACTTGGATACCATTGAAGTAGATAAAGCCATTTAAAACGTTTCCAAATCCCCAAACAGTAGAAAACGCCATGAAAGCTAAACCATACCACTTGATTTTTTTTGAATCTTCCATGATTTTACCTCCATATTTTTTGAATAACTTAGGTCGTTTATTCTTAAATAAAATACAAATATTGTACTTCACGATACACTATTATATCGTATTATGTCGATAAATGCTATATATTTTATTTCATTGTACTCTTTTTTAGACATTTATCCGCAAATTGTCTAAAAAACCACACAATTCAATTCAAAAACAATATTCTATTTTTATCATCAATAAACTTTTATTATCATTTTATTTGATTTAACACCAAATATTTACCGTTTAAATATTCCTTTATTTATCAAAAAAATAAGTGAATTGTTACAATAAAAACAAGAGGTGAACGATATGGAAAATACATTATATTTTAAAGATATGAATCATTGTGATCAAAATAATTATCCTAAAAAAGTCTACAAAGTAGAATATTCTAAAATGTTGATAGAAATTTTAGATACCGATCATATTCAAGGTAGACCTTTCTATTTTAGTAGTCCTCATTCTAGAGACGATTTCATCAAACAAATTAAAGATCATATTTTAAGAATCAATCATGAAGAATTAGAAGATATCCAACTTTATTGGAAAAAAAGCAGATCTTACTAAAAAGAGCATCCGCTCTTTTTAGTATTTTATAATTCCATTGATATCTTAACAATCTTATTAAAATAAGTATCAAATGAATCATCTTTTTTTAATAAATGATCTTTTATTTTACCATCTTCAATATAATACATTTGAGATGAATAAGCTGCATCTAAAGGGTCATGCGTAACCATAATAACTGTAATATTCTTTTCTCTATTGACCTTTTCCAAATATTGCATCAATTGTTTAGAACGTACACCATCTAAATTACCTGTAGGTTCATCAGCAAAAATAATCTTTGGATGCATCACAAGTGTTCTTGCCACGGCCACTCTTTGACTTTGTCCTCCAGAACATTCAAATGGATATTTATCTAAAAGATCATCAATTTCTAAATCTTTGATTATTTGTTTAAAATCTTCTTCATCTATTATTTTACCTGCAAGTTTTAAAGGTAAAATAATATTTTCTTTAACCGTTAAAGTATCTAATAAATTAAAGTTTTGAAAAATAAAACCAATATTTTCTTTTCGAAAATGAGCTCTTTCAGTTTCAGACATTTCATAAATATTTTTACCATAAATAAAAAGTTTACCTTTTGTTAAATCATCAATTGTTGATAAAATATTTAACAATGTTGTTTTCCCTGAACCGCTTTTCCCCATGATCGCAATAAATTCTCCTTCTTTAACATCTAAAGAAACTTGATCTAATGCTAATTTAGGATTTAAACTTAAAGGATTATAGATTTTTGTAAGTGATTCTGTTTTTATAATTGTTTCCATATGACTACACTTCTCCCTTCTTTATATCGAGCAATTAAATACATCATCAACATTGGGATGATATAAACAAAACAGATAAATAATGCATTTGTTGATAAAACACATTTAATGATCAATGAAATTGTCAATGTTAAAATATACAAACTAACACAAATAAAAAGTGTTATATAAAAGAGTGAAATTTCTTTTTGCGAATACTTTTTAATTGTTTGCATGTCATATCCTAAGGTATATAACTTCTTATAAGTGTGTTTATTTTCTAAACGTTTGATATTCAATCTTTGATAAATAATATAATTTAAAATCATACTTGTAAAAATATACATGAATAGAAATTCTATAAAGAAACCTACTTGATCAAGATAAATATAAATCATTAAAGGCATCATGAGATTGATCAAGATACTTAATAAAATCAACATACCCATTTGATTAATAATAAAGATATAGTTTTTTAACATGACCAATGTTTCTCCTTTAACATCTTTTCTTAAAAGTATGACTTGAATCATTCTAGGTAATGTATATTTAATAATTCCATTGATTCCAAAAGTACAAAGTGAAAGTGGAACGATTAGATTTATCTTTAAAGTAGAGGTTAAGATAATATATAAACCATATAAAAATAAAGCAACATACAAAAATTCTTTAAACAAACTTTTTGTTTTTATTTTATAAGAAATCGTTTCATCCCCTTTTATTAAATGAGTTGTCGGTGTTTGAATAATATATCTAAACTCTACAAAAACAATAACTAAAATCGTTAAAAAGAAAAAAGCAAGTGTATCTAAATAACTTTTTTCAAAGAAAACAAAAACCATTTTTTCTTGTAAATAAAATGAAATAAATTTAAATAAGAGTGGTGTAACAAGCATACTTAATAATGTAAATAGAATAAAAGAAATACTTAAAATTATAGTGATTTGTATCATAAAAAATAAAACAATTTCTTTGGTCGTATATCCAAAAATCTTTAATAGACCTAATATCTTAGAATGGATCTTATTATAATAATTCGTAGAATAAACAACCACATAGATACAAATCAACATAAAAATTAAAATCACTGTCAATCTAAAAAGTTCCATAAAAAAGGCTGCTAAATCATCTGTCTTTAAAGGTGGATTAAGCGTCGTATTATAAAACATACTTAAAATCAAACTCAGTAATAACATTGCTCCTGTTATCACTCCAATCATACTGATATTCTTTTTGATTTCTTTAAAAAAGTATTTAAGTGTAAAATCAAACATATTTTTATCTCCTTTCCTTGATTTTCTTCTCTTTACACCTTCAAGATAAACTATAGAGTCCCTCTATACTCAAGTGTTTATTATAAAAAAAAGCTGAGATTTTTCTCAGCTTAACTGTTTTATTGTTCTTTTCTTTTAATAAACCATAATAATATAATTCCTACGAATAAGCTAATCGCTATACCAATTGCCATCAATTGGTAATTAAAATAAGAATATACTGATTGATCAATAATCTTTGTAACAGGATTCATACTTGCTATTAGCCAACTAAATACACATCCTATTAATACAACAAACACTGGAACCTTTTTCATAATAATCACTCCTCACTTGTTTTTAACATATTTCCTTCATTGTTTATTTTCATTAAAATACTAAATGTAACACATGGTACAAAAAGAATAATTAAATTCACAATCGTCAAAACACTAAACGCTCTTTCTATAATTATACTTGCCAATGTATGGTATTGTAAGTAGAAAATACTAATTACTGAAACTTGCGCTAAAACAATAGATAGTAAACAATAATTAATCCTTTCTTTTAAAATAAGTTTTAAACATTGCTTTTTATTGAAACCATTGACAAGCAACAATGCATATTGATAACGTCTTATGACAACATCAAACATTCCTATAATAAAACATGAAAGTACAAAGAGTATAAATATGATCTTTGAAAAATTGTAAATCATTTCAAATCCAAATGATGTTGTTTGACTTAGAATTGAAGAAGATACTGGATTATAAACTTTAATTTGTTGATCGTGTTTTTTAATAAAATCTGTTACTGCCTGTATGTTCTTATAAGAATTTATTTTTAAGATATAGACATTTGATTGATACGAGTCATCAGGAATACATTGATTGATGATTTTTTGATAGTGATTTTGTGAAATATAAATAATATTTTCAGTTGATTTCGTATAACGATTACCAATATCCTTATCAACAGTATCTGCATTTGAAAGTTCAAAAGGAATTTCAACAAATTCAAATTCATTGTTTTTTAGCACCTGCATTGTTCCAGTCAAATGAATATGTCCTTTTATTTTTTGATAAAGAGAATAAGAAATATAAATCTTGTCCGTATTTATTTTTTGTTTATCAATTAAAAATACATGGTTGCTGTTTTTTTTGACTGTTTTCATTTTCTTATAATAGGGTTGTATGACCACTGTTTCTTTAAAAGATGAATCATTAACCGTCATATGAGCCACATTCCATTCAAAAAAGGGAGAAATATTTTGAATCATATTATTTTGTGATAAATCTTGTACAAGTGTTCTAGAAACTGGCATTCCAGCCATATCATAAGCATTTCCACCATCCTTATAAGAAATTCTTAATTCATTATCAATTGCTTTATTAATCATTCTTTCTGTTTCTTTTTGATAATAGGCTTGAAAACACATCATATAGGTCATAATGATCATCAAAAAGGAAATGATGATATTTCTTTTATAATGGATTTTATTTGATTTTTGTGCATGTAAATAATAATTAAGTGGAAATGTTTGAATTGTTTTTCTTGCAATTAAATTCTTATTTTCTTTAATGGTATTTTTCTTTAATAGAATTTTTTGACTTTCAATATGATAGTGTTTATCTGCAATCTCTAACATCTCTAAATCATGAGAAGCAATAACAACTGTCTTATGATATTTATAGCATAAATCATAAATGATTTTTCTCATACGTCTTCTGTTTTCATCATCTAAATACGCTGTTGGTTCATCCAAAAAAATGATTTCAGGTTCTTTCATCATACAGCATAAAATCAAAAGCCTTTGTTTTTGCCCTCCTGATAAAACTTTTACTTCTCCATTTAAATCAATATTTAAATCAAGTTCATCTAACAAATTCATCATTTTATCTTTCTTAAATTCAACCTGACCAAGTTGACTAAAGAATTCAATATTTTGAATGACTGATAGATCATTAAAAAGTCGACAGTCTTGAAAAACAAATGCGATTTTTCTTCTAAATGATTCCTCATCTAAATCAGACATTTTTTCATTTTCATAAATATATTCCTTATTTGCATAATCTGTAAGTCGTGCAAGTTCAAATAATAGAGTCGATTTACCCGAACCACTCTCTCCTGTAATCAATGTAATTTTCCCTGAATCAATTTTAATTTCTTGATCAGTAAATAAATCTTTATCCCTAAAGGATAAATTAATATGTTTCATTTCAATCATTGTTTCACCTTCTTAACAAAATACTTACTGTAGAATAAATACAAGATGTAAATAATGATAGAAACAGCTATTTGAATACTAAAGAAAAGTAATAAACTGATGATTAAACTTTGATCATTGACTGCAAAAAAACCCATCTTTCTTGCGATAAAGAAGCCCGGTATACCTAATGCAAGTGACAATAATAATTGAACAAAGCCATTTTCATTAATCAATGAATGAACATTCTTATCATTTAGTCCATAAAGTTTTAATAGTTTTACTTCATTTTTACGATCATCAAGTGCATTGATTTGTACCATTGCATAAAGTACAATGGCGACAAGAACCACCATAACCATGTAGATATATCTTCCTTTTCTTTCTTCTTTATAGATATCTGTCATATCAATAACTGAATTATATTGATCATAGGTTGCAAGATTTTTAGAAATCTTTGTTATTTCTTTCTCTACTATTTTTAAATTATTTATACGATCTACTTCTATAACATAATTCTTACTATGATAAGGTGTAATTGTTGCATTTAATTCTTTAGCGTCTAATAAACTATCTGGTGTCTGATTATTGTATTGATTCAATAAACTATAAAATGATTTTTCTGGCATTAAAATAGTATATCCTGCACTCAAAAATTCATTATAGTAATCATCGACAGAAATGATATGATCTACTTCTAAATCAAGTTTTACTTTTTTAGTAAGGACTTGCGACATCTCTGCCTTTAGCCCTGATTCATTCATTTCTCCTTGATAACTGTATTGTTGGACAGGTATATAGACCTCTACAGAAATCTTAAAATTCTTTTCATCCTTATCTATTCCTAGCTTATTAGCCAATGACTGACTGATAGCATTTCCTTTAAGCTTTTTACCATTTACTTTGATATTTTGAAAAGAATAATAAGGAGCTACAAGTGGACTACCATCTTTAAAATAATCAAAATTTACCTTATTTCCTTTACAATAGACACTCGTCGTTGTTACATTTTGCATCTGATTGATCGTATCAAAAACATCAAAAGGATAAACACCTTTAACATGCTTGATTGCTTTCATTTGTGCGAGTTCATCATCACTAATATCAAGATTATTTATCTGATCCCCTATAAAATAACCATCATTTCCAAAAAAAGCATCATTCATTTTTCCTGTATAGACTTCTGCTTTATTAGCTCTTTCTATACCGTCTGCAAGCTGATTTTCCTGTAAAATACTGTCACTTATATTGATAGAAATAGAGACTGTCATAATAAATCCTAGTAACATCACCAATAGAAATTGAAACCATTGTCTTTGATTTTTATAGAAAAAATATTTTTTGATTCTTTGATGTTTTGTCTTTTCTATTTTTAAAACCTGTTGAACTTCTTTTATTTCCTGATGACAACAAAACTGCTTATTTTCTATTTCATAAACAATATCCAAATGTTCAATAAGGAAATCATCATGTGTCGTAATAATAATATATTTATTGTCTTTCTTTAACTTTTGTAGCAGATTTAAAATAATTTCTTTATTTTCTTGATCTAAAGATGCTGTTGGTTCATCAATGATAATGATGGAAGCATCTTTAAACATTGCAAGTGCTATTAAAAATCTTTTTCTTTGCCCTATAGATAAAGACGAAGGATAATTTTTTAAATCAATGGCATCTAATCCTACTAAATACAAGGTTTCTAACATTTTGTTTTGATTAAAATTCTGTTTTTTTAATTGACTTATAAATTCAAAATGTTCAATTATTTTCATATTTTCAAAGAATGTTCCAAATTGATCAATATAACTGACACAATGCAATAAGTAATCTTCCTTATTTTTCTCAGTGATTACATGCTTATCAATAGAAAGTATTTGATTCTTGTATTGATAAATCAATGCTTTTAAAAACGTCGTCTTTCCACAACCACTTTTTCCTATAATTCCTGTTATTTTCCCTGGACATGTTTTAAAATTAGCATTTTTAAAAATCACTTGTTGCTTAAATTGAATATCTAAATGTTTTATTTCAATCATAAGTCTCACCTCTTTTCTAATTTCATTCTAACAAGCTTTAAAAAAAAGATAAGAGGTTGAGGACGTTTGACTTATTTTAAAGGATAATTAACAAAAAAATACCCATTATTGCATGGGTATAAGAAGTGAAATAATTAAATTTTGATTTTCATGTATGATTTTGATACTGCCTTGATATTTTTTTAGTAGTAATTTGAGAGTATCATATTTTACTGGATCAATATTTTCAATTCCTAAATGCATGGTCATTGTTATTTCAAAAACACATGTATCTTGAATAATTTTAACTTGTAACTCTTGATGATTGACACATAGAGCTGCTAAATCAAAAAGATAATTAATAATGATATTTAAATGATCATCTTGGATAAAGGAAATATCTTGAATAGAAATAATCATCGTAGGAATGATTTTTTTTAATTGTAATTGTTCAAGTTTCATATTAATAAATGAATCCAGCAACTTATTTCCTGATGTAATCAACATATCTTCTTGATCAAGTAAGGCTATTTTTTGATCAACGATTTGATTTATTGTTTCAAACTCTTTTTCTTTGATTGCCTGTTTCATTTGCAGATAATCATATTTTAAATCATGTTTTAATTTATAAAGTTCATTATTCTTTTTTTCAAGATAAGCATAATTTTGTTGATCATTTTTAAAATAAGTAATAGCTTGATTCAATAATTGTTGTTCATGATTTAATTTTGTATATTTAAAAAACATATAATAAGAAATCATCATTGTAATCACTAGTGTTGTAAGAATAATCAAATGTCGATTAACTCCTAAAATCTCAAGAAAATCATAATAAAGAATATGGTAAATACAAAGTGTACTTAAAGAAATCATCATTAATAAACTCCAATAAATATTTTGATTATCTATTGGATAACGTTGTTTTATATAAACAAGTAAAGCCATAACTGTCATATAAATTATGAATGATATAAGTGTATAAAATGGAAAAATAATAATAATATCTTTAACAACCAATAGAAAAGAAAGATAAAATAAAATTTCTGTTATCCTTCTTTTCAATGAATAAAACAAGAAAAAACATAAACTCTCTAGAAACAAAATATCCTGTAATAATAAGGAAGAACTGATCATCATCACTACACCATTAACAAATAATGACATACCAATATATCTTTTAAACAGTTCTTTAGGAATATTTAACAGGTAAATTAAAGCAATTTCTATACAACTTAAATATAAAAAAGTCATTATTGAATATACCTCCTATAGGTATGATATTTTTCGATGAGATCTTTTGCTTTTCTAGAGACATTAAATGTTTGTTGATTTAAAAGAGTTACTGATTGATGATTAATTTTAGTCACATATTTAAAATTAATAATCGTATAGGAATTGATTTTATAGAAAGCAATATTTGAACAAAAATATTCCGTACATTTTTTTAAAGTCGTATATTGTTGAAATTCTTGATCTTTAGTATAAAATGTACAAACATTTCTATGAGATTGAATATAATAAATATCAACGCAGCGAATATATTGATGATTTTTTTCATCAAGCAAATACTGTTTATTACTTTCTGCCTCATCTTTTTCTATCTTCAAAAGCAATCTCTTAAAATCTTCTTCATAAAAAGCTTTTCTAATAAAAAAATAAAGATGAATATCAAAACAATCATAAACTAACGCCTCATTAGCAGATACAAAAATGATCTTTGTCTGTTTATTTTTAACTTTTTTAGCAAGTTCAATCCCACTTGCTTGTAATAACATAATATCTATAAATAAATATTCATAATCCATCAAATCTAATGTTTCAAATTTTTCATTAAAAACAACAATCTCTGCATCTTCAAAATATAAACTTGTTTTTATCTTATTTTTTAATTGTGTGCTAAAACTAGCATCATCATCTATAATTCCTATTTTCATATGTAACCTCTTTTCATTTATTATATAATAATTAGATTTATTTTTAAAAGAAAAAGATAAGAGAAACCTCTTATCCTAACTTTACTGGATATAATTTAAATAATCCCTCACCAATAAAATTATTGATATCAAAATAGCCACAAAAATAATAGAAAGATTTATTTCACTAAAATGATAGTTAATTTCTATTGATGCAAACAGCCTTTAAACAACATCCCATTAACTTGTACCTTTTAACAATTGTTTAAAAAAGGCACCTTCATCTACTAATTGTTGATAACTTCCTGCTTCTTTTAAAGAACCATCTTTTAAAACGAGAATTTCATCAAATTTACTTAAGAGTTCCTTATCTAATTTATGAGTAATCATAAAGCATGTTTTATCTATATTTAAAAGAATACTTTCAATTTCTTTTGCAGTTGTATGATCTAAATTAGATGTAGGTTCATCATAAATCAACAAATCTGCATCTTTAAGTAAAGCTCTAGCAATACTGATTCTTTGTTTTTCACCACCTGAAATATTATTTCCATTTTCATTAATAACTGTATTTAAATCCTCAGGTAAGGCATTGACAAAATCTTTTAAGCCTGCTTTTTCTATGACTTCTGTGATTTGATTATCTGAATACTCTTTAAAGTATGTGATATTATTTTTTAAAGTATCATTTAATATTGGCGCATTTTGATGAACGATTGATATATGTTGATAAATATTTTCAATATTTATTGTGTTGATATCTATATCATTAATATATAAAGTCCCTTTACTTACTTCATAATTGTTTAAAAGTAACTTGATGATCGTTGATTTACCAGAACCGCTGTTTCCAACAAGAACGTATTTTTTATTTTTATAAAAAACATGATTAAAATCATGAATAATTTCTTTACTTTGATCATAACTAAATGAAACATCTTTAAACGAGATATTTTCTATAGAATCAATTGAATTTATTCGATGTTCGTGGCTATTTTCAAAATATGTTTCTATTTTATTTTCAATTGGTTTTATACTTTTTAATAAAGGAATTTCATTTGATAATCTTCCTAAAGGATTAGCAATATTATTGACTAATTGTGTAATTGCCAGCATTTCACCTATAGTAATCCTATTTATAATTACAAAATAGAGAGAAATAAGTGTTGTCATTACACTTACTCCTAAAGAAGATAATGTTGAAAAACCTGAAATAATTCCTTCATCGTAGCGATAATTTTGCATACTTGTTTCATATTCATTTTCTACATAATCAAATTGATGAATGACATGATGTGTAATTTGAAAACATTTGATAAGTTCAAAAGAATTGAAGAAATCTTTGATTTTGATATTTAATTGACTATATTTTTGCGTTGAAATCATTTGTTTTTTAGATAAAACTTTTCCAAATAAAACAGGAGCAAATATGGCAATAACATTGATCACAATAACAATAATAGCTAAAGAAAATTGAAATGAAAAAACAGCTACTAAACAAATAATAAATTGTGAGAGATCTGCACTAATCGTTAATAAATTATCAAAATAGTTTCTTTCAATAATTTTTAAATCATTATTAAAAATACTTAAATAGGCTGATGAGTTTTCTTGATTGAACTCTTTGACTGTTTTAAAAAAGATTCCTTTAAATAAATCATGATTCAATGAAAACATCACATTTTTTAAATATTTAGCTCTAAAAAAACCTCTTAAAACATAGATTAAAAAATTAATGATAATAAACAAAACTGCTAAGATCATAACATGATAAAATTGGATGATATTTTTATCAACAGATGTATCTACCATTTTTTGAACAATGCTTGCTAAAAAAACAGACATGATTCCTGCTGTTGAAAATAAAAGAACACATATCATAAAATAAAATTTATTTCTTTTTAAATATTTTTTCATATTCATCTCACCCTTTTATCTATTGTAACATTTTTCATAAATAAAAAGCTATTGGTTGTCCAATAACTTAAAGTATCTTTTTAAAATACAAAACATCATCCATCGGATTATGATAATACGCCTCACGTTCAACAAATCCTACCTTTTTATAAAGATGAATTGCTGATTGTAAAGGAATAATCGTATCCAACACCATTTCCTTATATCCTGCTTTTTTAGCATACTCTAAAATTTCTAAAACAAGCTTTTTACCTAATTTATTTTCTCTATATTTTGGTTTTACATACAAGCGTTTCATTTCACAGCGACTCTTTGAATGGCGATGATAGGCAACCATTCCTATCACCTTTTTCTTTTCTACAGCCACTAAAAGTTCTCCTTCAGGAGCTATATATTTTTTTGCTGGATTTTATAATTCCTCATCAATATTTTGAAAAGATAAATCACGTCCCAAACGCTTTGTATATTCTATAATTAATTCTTTTACTTGATCTAAATAATCAACACCATTACATATTTCCATAAAATCCTCTGATTTCAAACTAATTTTTTTCATATATATTTTCTATTATCTTTGTATCATCCCATATTTTTGAACTTTCAAAAGTGATTACTCTTTCTTTTCCCTTTAATATAAAAAGATGTTTTTGAATATCTACAAGGTCTTTATTTTGATAAAGGAAAACAATAACTTCCCCATAACATTTCTTTTTATCATTTTTTGTTTTCTTAATGCATTCATTTAATTGTTGTAAAGAAATATCAGTTATACGATCGATATCAAAATTATTATACTCTTGATATTGAGTACTTCCTTTTGCTTCTATTTCGTCATAATAAGTATCTTTAAATTCATTTTTCTTAAAAATGAAAACACTTTGTTTACTTGCAGGTAAACATTTAATTTTTTGAACTTTTAATGATAGATCAATTGGTTCTTTTGAAATGTTTTTTTAAATCAAAATAACTTGATCATCTATTTTCTTTGTTTCAAATGAATATAGTTTATTTTGTTGATGACATCTTGTAAAAAGTGTTATCAAAATAATGAATGCACACATTTTTATAATCAATTTTTTCATAACTTTTCTTCCTTTTTATATAATCTACGTCGAAGTAAAACTTCTAAAATAAGATCAATAAATACTGTTACAAGATATATTGAATAATAATTCCAATATTTATCTTTTACTCTATTCATTTCATGAATTGGATTTTGTATAAAAGCTAATGCAATCAACAGTATTCCTAAAACATTAGAAATTCTAATAATGATCAATCCATAGTTATTTTCCTTATTTAGCAATTGTATAATTTGTCCTACAATACGTATAAGAAAAATAATTTCTATCGCTATCCAATAAAACATAAAATTTCATCCTTTCCTTTACATGCAGGCAAGTGAAAGCCAAATCAATGAAAGACAAAATACAACTACTGCTATTAAAAATAAAGTAACCCATAAAGCATATTTTCCAATATTTCTTTTCATATTTTTCTCCTTATTATAATTTTTAAAAGATTTTATTATATATTTACTTACTTTTCAACAATACAATGGTTATTAAAATATTATTTTTCTATCAAAAAGTTTATTGCTTCTTTGGCGTTTGAAATAGGATAATAGGGTGTGCTTCTCTTTGTATTATCTTTATATTCTATTTCTAAACCTTTTTTATTTCCTTTTTTTGGTAAACTTCGATAATAATATCCTGAATAATCTTTTGCATTTTAATCATTAAACTCTAAAAACACTCCTTTTACATAATAAAATACATAGCCTTCAAATTCTGGAGATACATATCGAAACCCCTCTAATTGTCCATCTTTTAAAAAACGTACTGCTACAAATTCTTGACAAGCTTTTTTATTGTCATCTTTTGATAAAAATATGTGATATTCAAAATAATCACCTAAACTACTTCTGCCTCCTATCAATCGATGATCTCCTATATATTTTTTAACATCTTCTTCTGTAAAATTGCTATTCAAATCCATAAACATTTTTTGATAAGGGCTATATTTTATGATTGTTTTAGTATCATCTAATAAAATATCCTTATTAGATTTTACACTACATCCACCTAATATTACTCCCATAACAAACAGAAATAAAACCATTTTTGCTTTCATTTTATTTCACCCTTCCTTGTTAAAACCACTCAAACATTTAGTTATTAATTAAATACGTACGATATTTTAAATATAAAACCATATTAATAATCAAACCAACGCACATAAAAGTTATGGCACTTGAATAATGAAACATTGTCATAATTGAAAAATGATACATAACCAAATCAATTACAAGTAATCCAAATAAAAGAAAAGTATTTCTTTTAAGATCAATACATTCTTTAGAAACAACCTTTTTAATCATCATAAAAAAATAAACAAATATTATAAAATAAAACAAATAATGTATGACAACTGATAAATTATAAAGCAAGCCTACTTCCCCATAAATGGGATTTCCATCCGTTCCTATTGTAATCCAATGGGTAGAAATGTAATTATCAAAGTATTTGAATGCTAATAAACCTATTATTTCAAAAACATAGCTTAAATAAATAAGACAAACATCATATTGTTTCTTCATTTTCTTTTCCTCCATCCATAATATTATGAATCAAGGAAGCGCTTTCCTTACTTTCATTATACGTCTTTCTACCATTATGTCAATTATACTTTTATTATAATAGTATCTTGTTTATAATAATTCGTGTGTTATAATCAATTTGGGTGATAAAAGATGGCAAAATCTAACAGTTTCTTTAATATTGATATGCTTGTTTTAAGTTTGTTGAAAGTAAAGGATTGTTATGGATATGAATTAGTAAAATTAATTAAAGAAATTTCCAATGGCTCATTAGATATTAAAGAAGGTACTCTTTATCCTGTTGTACATAATTTATTAAAAAAAGAATATATTTCAAGTCGAGATGAGATCGTTAATAAAAAAATCAGAGTTTATTATCATATTGAACCAATTGGAAAAGAATATTTAGAACAAACAATTATTGAATTTAGAAAGAATATGCAAGGTGTATTTGAAATCATTGCATATGGTGAAGGCAAAAAAGATGAGTAACGATATAAAAAAATATATAAAATATGTTAAAAAAATTATTCCAATCTATTCAAAAAATAAAAAAGAATTTATACAGTTATTAACACAAAAAATCATTGAATTTTCTAATGAACATGACTCCTGTAGTTATCAAGATATCGTAGATGAATTTGGTAGTCCTAATGAAGTTGCTGGTTCTTATATTGAAACTTTAAATAGTGACGAAATTATAAAGAAACTTAATAAAAAGAAAATTATAAATATTTTTATTTCTGTCATAATTATTTTATGCATAAGTGTTTGGGGATTTGAAAGATATCGAATCAATCAATTGATTGATGAAGCAAAACATACAAAGATGAAAACATATACAGCTGAAGAATATAAAGAAAAAATAGCAAAAGAAAAACAAGAAAAATAAGTATTTAAATTAGGAGTAAAAAATGAATAAAGAAATCAAAAAATATATAAAATATGTTAAAAAAATTATTCCTTTTTATTCTAAAGATAAAAAAGAATTTCTAAGGTTACTAACACAAAAAATTATTGAATTTTCAAATACTCATCCTAATTGTACTTATCAAAATATCATAGATGAATTTGGTAGTCCTAATGAAGTTGCTGGATCATATATTGAAAGTTTAGAAAACGATGACATAATAAAGCAACTTAATAAAAAATATATTTTTAAAACATTAGTAACCATTATTATATTTATATCTATTGGTATTTGGTGTTTAGAAATTTATCATTTCAACAAACTCTACCAAGATGCAAGAGACAGTATTCATGGATATTGGGTAGAAGAAATCACTGAAGATAGTCGCATAGAAAATGAATACGGCTCCTTTTAGAGCCTTATTTTTTTATTCAACATTCTTCAACGCTTCATCCATTGGGATTTTCTTGATTTTTCTCATTTGAATCATCATGACAAACAAATAAGAAATAACTGTCATAATAAACATCTTGATATAAACACTACCTTCTACATAGAAAGGAAGCCATTCTGCATATTCTTCAAAAACAATTTTGAAAGCATAAGATAAGATCCATGTTGTTATTCCAAAAGAAAGTAACGTTGAAATCATAATAACAATCGTTGTGGCATGAACATACATTTTTTGTATTTCTTTTGATGTATAACCAAGAATTTTAACCATGGAAATCGATACTTTATTATTTTCAATAATCATCTTTGTAAGAAGATAAATAAGCATAATAAACATCACAATTGCAAATCCTTCAACTAAATAGAACATTTCTCCCATTGAAACATTTAATTGTCTTGATACTTTTGTTAAATCATCTTGAGTAATGGTTGAAGCGATATAGTCATCTTTTAAATCTGTTATTTTTCTATTTGAAAAATAACCATTGAAGTATCCATCTTGACAGTTGAAAACTTCATTAAAATAAGATTTAGACATATAAAGTGCCATACTACCAGGTGCATCATAAATGCCTTTAATTTCAAAAGTATAACGTAAATCTTTATAGCTTTCTTTTAAAGAAATACGATCGCCTTTTTTTAAATTATATTTATCAGCAACATCTTTTGAAATATAAACACCTTTTTTGGGTAATGATTTTATATGAATATATTGACTATTATTTTGTAAACCATAAAGGCTAATATCTTCTTCTATTGTACTTTCTGGAAGTGTTTTTAATGAGTAAAGAGAAAAAGCTTCTGCCCCTGTGGTTTTAGTTTTATAGTTATCATACATTTCATCATATTGATCATCAATCAAACTTAAGAAACTATCCCTAAATTCTTGAGGAACCGTTTGGAAAGCTTGTTCAATGGCTGTGGTATCAATTGATTCTGGAGTATTTAAAATATATTGATATTTAGCAGTCATATTATTAACAACAACATCTTGATAATGATCGAGAACAGGATGCATATCCATTCCAAACATTAATAAGATAATTGCAAATAAAACACCGACAAATAATGTAACATACCCTGATAAGTTATTTAAAATAACACTTAATCTAAATTGAGAAAAGAAACCTAAACGATGTAAGACAAGTGTTTTCTTATTCTTTTTAGCTTTTTTAATATCTCTTTTCATAAATTTAAGAGGTGATAATTTTAAAGATTTCATTAAAATACCATAGTTAATTAAAACCATCATAATAAATGGAATGATCGTTGTCTTAATAAACGCATCTCCAGACCAAATAGTAACATAAGTTGGTAAACTATAACTTCCATAATACATACCGGCCATGACATCTTTAAAATATGTATAACCTAAAATATTTCCGACAATACAAGCCCCTAAAGAAACAAGAATAGGTAATGTCATGTATTGAACTAACATTTCTTTTTTTGTATATCCCATAGCGCGAAGAGTTCCAATCATTGGTGCTTCGCTTTCAATGATATTTTTAGTAGTGATTGCAAAGACAAAAGCAAGGATTCCAATAATGATATAAAGTAAAACTGTCATCATTGCTTCATCTCCACCCATATCATCACCTGTAAAATGGATGGCTTGGTTGGCGTATTGAGGAATATAATCATCAATTCCTGAAACGTTTTTAACAAGTACGTTTAAAAAATCATTGCTAGCATTAACTTCATTATCAACCTTTTTATTATATGTCCACGCATAGTTATAGTAGATTTTGGCATCTTTAAAGCTTTCAAACCCTTCATCAGAAACAATACCTACACCAAATTTAATAGCATCAAACATTAAATCACTGTTTTTTGAAAAGAGAGCACTATAATCTGATAAAGCCACAAGTCCAGTAATTTTTAACTTCTTTTTACCTACTTTGATGGTTTGGCCTACTTGATAATTATTATTATCGGCATACATACGATCAATCGCTATTTCATTTTTACTTTGAGGAAGTTTTCCATCCATAATACATACTTGATTGACTTTGTTTCTTGGTTTAAAGAGACGAATTGTACTTGATGATCCTACTTCTTCTTCAATGTAATTAAGATTATAGATTGTAACATCTTCTTTTTCTAAAGCCTTTTTATTTTCTTTTGAAAGAGAATCATTTAAACGAAAATGTCCATCTTCAATATTGTATTTATCAAAACTGTCATTATAAGCTTTGATCATTGAGCCATCAGCTACTAAAAATCCTGAAATAAGACCAATAGATCCTGCCATAAACAAAAATATAATTAAATATTTTGCAATTTCATCTTTTAAAATATATGGTAATCTTTTAAATAATGGATTCTTCATTTTACCAATTCAAATCCTTTGCTGGAATTTTATGCGTATTTTTAATATTTTCACGAATACGTCCATCATGCAAATAAATCACACGATCAGCCATGTCTTTAATCGCATCATTATGCGTTACAATAATAATTGTATTACCATATTTTTTATTAACATCTTCAATCAATTGTAAAATATCTTTTGATGTATGATAATCTAAAGCTCCTGTTGGTTCATCACAAAGTAATAAATCTGGATTTTTGATGATTGCACGTCCTATTGATGTTCTTTGTTGTTGACCACCAGATAATTGATTTGGTTGTTTATAACGATGTTCTTTTAACCCAAGTGTTTGTAAGAGTTCTTCTTTATTTAATGGATTTTTACTTAAATATTTTCCTACATCAATATTTTGTTCAACATTTAAATGTGAAATCAAATTATACATTTGAAAAACATATCCCAAATGATTACGACGATAATTTGTTAGATCTTTTTCTTTTAATGTTGAAATTGTTTTTCCTTGAATCGTAATTGTCCCACTATCTGGTTGATCAATTCCTCCAATAATATTTAGAAGTGTTGATTTACCAGAACCTGAAGGCCCAAGTAAAACACAAATTTCACCTTTTTCTATTTCAAAATCAATACCTTTTAAAACTTCTGTCTTATATTCATCTTCACCAAAGCTTTTTTTAAGATCCTTGATTGATAAAAACATAATATTCCCTCCCATAGTTAGCCTTACCTAACCACATATAGAATACTATCACTTTTCTCTTTTTTCAAGTATCTCAAAGAAAAAAAACGGATTTCTCCGTTTTTATAACTCAATATGTTTCATAATAGCTTTAGCAATACCATCATTATTATTTGTATCTGTAATTTCATTAGCTACTGCTTTTAATTCATCTGAAGCATTTCCCATAGCCACACCTAAGCCAACATATTCCACCATTGATTTATCATTTTGAGCATCCCCAAAAGCCATCATTTCTTCTTTTTTATAACCCATAGGAATTAAAACACTATCTAAAGCTTTGGCTTTATCAACACCTTTTGCAGTAAATTCAAAATAGAAATCAGATGTAAACATACAATTTAGACGATCTTTGAAGGGTTCCATCATTTCCTTATAATGTGCTTGTAAATAGTCTGGATCACCAAATGTAAGAATTTTATTGATTTCAAAATCAACAAAGGCTGCTAAATCTCTTTTTTCACATAAGATGTAGTTATTTCCTCTTGATTCATATTGCATAACATTAAATGATTTTCCTTTATATGTAATTGTATTATCAAAAACATCATTAACATACATATATTCATCTTTATCAAACATTGGTCTTGCTTTAAAATTCTTTAGATGTTCTAAGATTGCTTTACTATCTTCTACAGAAATTGCATGGTTATAAAGTGTTTCATGACTTTGACAATCAACTACTTTTGAACCATTGAAACATACAAACAAACCATGATGATTTTCCATATCTAATTCTTCAGCAAGTTTTAATAAACCACTTGTTGGTCTTCCTGAAGCTAAAACCAAACGTACCCCTTTATCTTGTGCTTTTAATAAGGTTTCTTTAGTAAGAGGAGTAATGACTTTTTCATCATTGACTAAAGTCCCATCAATATCCATAATTATTACTTTAATTGCCATAATCTATCTCCTTTTCTATTAGTATAATAAAGCGCTTTTACAACTTCAACATACTTTCATAAAAAGAAAAAGAAACAGAAAATATCTGTTTCTAATGTAATAATGAACGTGTTGAACCTGAAGCAATTAAGAATGTACTTCCATTATGAAGCATGGCGAGCATTTGTGGTGTAAGTAAACCTAATGCTCCTAAAACAATAAAGGATGTATTTAAACCAACAATCAAACGATATTGACTATGAATACGTTTAAATAAGCCTTCTGAAATCATTCTTAAAGCAACAATATCATTTAACGAATTTGATACAAGTGTAATATCTGCAAGTTCACGCGCAATATCTGAGCTATCTTGAAGTGAAATCGAAACATCTGCCATGGATAAGGCTGGTGTATCATTAATACCATCTCCTACCATCACAACAGTATTTCCTTCTTTTTTTAAACTTTCAATATAACTTGCTTTATCTTCTGGTAAAACTCCTGCTCTAAAATCATCTAAATTTAATTGTTTCGCAATTGCTTTTGCACAATTAGGACTATCCCCTGTAAGCATAATGACTTTATCAAAACCAATATCACGAAGTTCTTGAACAACTTCTTTAGCTTCTGGTTTTAAAGGATCATAAATACTAATAATACCTGCAAGCTTTTTAGCAATGGCTAGATAAATAAGTGAACTTGAACCTTTACTTTCAAGTGAAGAAATCAAATCTTTAATTTCTTGTGTCATTTCTACACCTTCATCTTCAAAGACAAAATGACTGCTTCCAATAATAACATCTTCACCATTTAAGCTTGTCGAAATACCATGAGCAATCACATATTTTACTTCCGCATGTTCTTCACGATGTTTTAAGTTTTCAACTTCTGCTTGATGAACGATGGCATTAGCCACACTATGTGGGAAATGTTCTTCTAAACAAGCCGCAATTTTTAAAACTTCTTCTCTTGTATAATCTTGTAAAGGAACGACATCTAGTACAACAGGTTTGGCATGTGTTAAAGTTCCTGTTTTATCAAAAACAATCACATTTGCATCCTTCATGCTTTCTAAATGTTTTCCACCTTTAACTAAAACATTATGCATTGAAGCTTCTTGCATTGCTGAAATCACTGAAATTGATGTTGATAAACGAATCGCGCAAGAATAATCCACCAATAAAAGAGCAGTAGCTCTTGTGAGATTTCTTGTAAATGCCCAAACACCAAAGAATCCTAAGAAACTATAGGGAACAATGGCATCAGCCATATGTTCTGCTTTTGATTGAATGGATGCTTTTAATGATTCATTGGTATCAATCATATCAATAATTTTAGCAATACGGCTATCATCTTGTAAGTTTCTGACCTTAACAAAAATCTTTCCTTCTTCAATCAATGTTCCTGCATAAACCGTATCATTTAATGTCACACGTTTGCTTAACGGTTCACCTGTAAAGCTTGATTCATTGACCATCGCTTCACCATCAACGATTTCTCCATCAATAGGAACCATACTTCCTGTTTGAACAATAACAACTTGCCCTTGTTTTAAATCAGACATCGCAATTTCTTGTTCTTGTCCATCTTCATAAATCCAAACTTTATCAAACTTACTCATCAAACTATCACCTAATTGTAAAGTAACTTTTTGACGTGTATAGTCTTCTAATAATTCAGATATTTTAAGCATCAACATAATATTGCTTGCTGTATTGAACTCTTTACGCAATAAAGAAACACCAATACTTGTTGCATCTAAAACAGGTACATCAATACGTCTATTTCCAAGTGAAGAAAGTCCTGCTTTAAAATAAGATAATGCTTTATAAATAGCAATTCCTTTACCAACAACATTTGGTAAAAAGAGCTTAACAGCATATCTTCTAGCAAAAATTTTAATTAATTCATGCTTAAAACTTTGATCAAGTACTTGTAAATTTTGAGAACAATTCTCAGGGATTTCTCTGTTTTGTAAAGCACTTAAATCATAATTATTTAAATAATCAAATACTTCATTTTTATAATTTTCATCAAAAACCAATAAAAGACTTCCATTTTTATAATGAGCTTCTACATATCTTACATACTCAAGATTTAAAAAATCGCTTTTTAAAATAGTTGCTTGTCCACTTGTAAAAGCATATTGTCCAAAACGAACACGTAATCTTCCATCAATTTCATGAACTATTTTAAAATTACTCATCATTATTGTGCCTTACTTTTTTCTACAGCTTCAGCATAGACGTCTTGAGCATCTTCTTTAATAGAAGTAACAGTTGCTTCTACGTTATCTTTTACTTGCATTCCACTAGCTAATCCTTTAACAGCTAATTCTCTTGCTTTATTACTTTTAGCGAACTTTGAAGTGACAACAGCAGTTACTGCTCCTCCTACAAATGTCCATAATTCTTTACTTTTGAAAAATTCTTTCATCTTAAAATCCTCCTATCATTTGTCATTATACGACATTTTCTTAAAAAATAAATAATTTTTTATCTCATCTTTAAGTTTTTATTATACCTTGTTCTATTTCAATAATTTCATCACATAAAGCAAGAGATGACTTTCGATGACTAACAATAATAATCAATTTTTCATCTTTAATTCGTTTTAAACTTTCTAACAGGGCTGCTTCATTTAAACTATCAATACGACTTGTTGGTTCATCTAATAAAAGAATCGGTGTTTTTCTTAAGAAAGCACGTGCAAGACCAATTCTTTGTTTTTGACCACCCGAAATATTTTCATCATAAATCGTTTGATATCCTTGTGGTAAAGACATAATAAAATCATGAATTTGTGCTTGTTTACAAGCTTCTATTACATCTTCTTGACTATAAGCAGGATTTAATAAAGTAATATTATGATATAACGTATCTTTAAATAAAAATGTTTCTTGATCAACATAGCTGATATTTTCTTTTAAAGTGTGGCTATTGATATTTTCAATGGATTCATGATCAAATAAAATCTCACCTTCACCTTGATAAATACGCATTAATAATTTCAATAATGTTGATTTACCACATCCACTTTTACCAAGAAGACCATAGGTTTTACCAAATTCAAATGTATAATTGATTTGATGTAAAATTTCAGTAGACGTATTTGGATAATGAAATGAAAGATTTTTTATTTCAATTGGTAAATTTAAAATTGTATTTTTATTTGTAATTTCTTTAAGTAATGGTTCTTCATCTAATAGATTTAAAATACGTCTTGCACAAGGGAATACTTGATTGAGATTGTTGGCTAGATTTGCTAGAGCAATCGTTGGGCCAAAGGATGAAGAAAGTGCCATCATTGGAATCAACAATTCCTTAGAAACATGATTCTTGATCAATAAAATAGAAATAACAATCGATAAAATAATCAGCCCATCTGAAAGTATTTGTTGAAAACTTTGATGCTTGATTAATTTTTGATGTGTTTGGGTTAAATTATTTTGATGCTCCATCATTTGTTCAAAGCGTTTTTCTTGTTGACTAAATTGTAAAATTTCTCTTTTACCTAAAACTGTCTCTAAAACAAAAGTATCAAAATTAGCAAGTAAAAAACGATAATTACTTCCCTCTTTTTGGCTCACTTTATAAGTAATATATGGAATCAATATACCCATGATACCATAACAAACAAAAGCAAGTATCCCAAAAACAAAATGATAAGAACCTATAAAACAAATCATAATTATACTATAAATAAAGGCAATCATCACTGGCGAAATAGTATGAGCAAAGAAAACTTCTAAGAGTTCAACATCACTTGTCAACATTGCAATAATATTTCCTTTATCTTCATTTTCTAATTTAGCTGGTGCCAATTCTCTTAATTTTTCAAAGACTAAATGACGAATATGAGCCAATACTTTAAAGGCAATATAATGATTACATGCTTGTTCTATGTATCGTAAGATTCCTCTTGAAAATGCACAAAGAATAATTAATTTAACAGCAAGTGAAAAGGAAATTACTTTACAAAAAGCAAGAATGATAAAAATGGTAATAAAGGTTGCTGTTAAATGCCCTAACATACCTAAAATAATTGCCAATAACATAATCATTAAAAAAGGACGTACTAATTTTAATAAAGAAATAATTAATTTTATCTTATCTTTCATTTTCAATAATCCTTTCTAAATTCTTTTGATTTTCCACAAGCTCTCTAAATAAACTAGCTTGATTGAATAATTCATCATAACTTCCTTGTTGAATCAATCTCCCCTCTTTCATCACAAAAGTAAGTTGACTTTCTTTACAATGAGCCATGCGATGTGTAATAAAAATAACAATTTTATCTTTAGCTAAACGTTTCATAATTTTTAAAATAATCTCTTCACTTTCACGATCAACATTATTCGTTGCTTCATCAAAAATATAAACATCACTTTCACGCAATAACGCTCTTGCAAGAGCTAATCTTTGTCTTTGTCCACCTGATAGATTTTTAGCTCCTTCATTGAGTTGAAACTTTAATCCTCCTTGATTTTCAAAGATCTCAAATAGTTTTACTTCTTTTAAAACAGCCATCATTTTTTCTTCATCAATACTTCCTGACATTGCAAGATGATCAAAGACTGTCCCTTTTAAAATATAAGTTTCATCTTTGATCAACGTTATTTTTTGATAAAGTGTCATCGTTTCTGATATTGTTTCTTGATTATAAAGAATTTTACCTTTTTGAAGTGGATATAAATTCATTAGCAGTGAAGCAATCGTACTTTTCCCTGAACCCGATTCTCCTACAATCGTTAAAAATGTTCCTTTGGATAAAGAAAATGAAACATCTTTTAAAATAATTTTTTCATCATAGCCAAAAGTTACATGTTCAAAAGATAAAGTTGAAATCGATTCTTGATAACTTTCTTGAATATCATCCAAGCTATCCAATAGTTTAAAAATTCTATCTGCTGCCGCGTTTCCATTTTGTCCGATATGAAAATAACTTCCTAACATTCTTAAAGGTAAAAAGAATTCAATAGAAATCATTACAATAAAAACAAACATCATAAAAGTAATATGTTGATTTAAATATTCTTGTAAACCTAAAACAACTCCTAAACCAAAACCACCATAAGCCACTAGATCCATCACACTAATCGAATTCAGTTGCATAATTAAAACACGCATGGTTTTCTTTCTAAAGTCTTCTGCTTCCCTATCCATTTTATCTTGATAATATAAATCAGTTTGATAATATTTTAAAGTTGTAAGTCCTTGTAAATTTTCTAAAAAAGAATCCGCTAATCCTGTATAACTATTCCAATACTTCGCTAACAATTTTTTAGCTATTTTTTGTACAACAACAATAGAAACAGGAATAAGTGGTACACATAAAAGTAAGATAAGCGCTACTTTTAAAGACATAAAACCAACAACGATAAATAAAGTAAGTGGTGCCAACATAGCATAAAAGAATTGTGGTATATATTTAGAAAAATAAATTTCTAATTGATCAATACCTTCACTTGTAAGTTGAGTAAGCGTCGATTCTTTAAAAACTATTGTTTGTTTTTGATGATATATCTTATCAAAAACACTTTTTCTTAGCTTTGTCTTAATCATTTCACTTAAAGATAATGCTTGTTTATTTTGTGTTGTTTGTAAAAAACATTTTAAAGCAAACAAACAAATCACACTTAATAAATAAAAAACAAGTGAAAAAGATTGTTTTAAATAAAGACAAGATAAAACATAACTATGTAAAAATGTCAGTAGAATATGGCAAACTAAAACCAACCATTGAATCAAGACTAACCCATAAACATTTTTCATTTCCGCTTTAAAAGTTTTTAATAATCTTTTATTAAACATTTTTTCTTCTCCTTTCTTTAAGTGAAAGCCATCCATGTTTGATTGTTAGAAGTGGATGGTAAAAAAGCATATACTTTCCAGAAAAGCGCATCACTTTTTTAACTTGGCTTCGATATTCTTTTTGATAGCAATGAACTTTACATCCACTACAAAAAGTTTTAGTTTCCATAAAAGGACATTTATCAATACGCAAACAAGCGTACTTATAAAGATCTTCACACATCTTACTTTCTTGAGGATGTTTTCTTTGATAAATATCAATCATTACCTTTAATATTCTTTTTTCATTTTCTCTTTTTTGATCTATTTTATTCATTAATAATCTCTACTTTCTTTAACATAATAAAATGATGAATACTCATTACCATCAGTAAACATATCTTTCCAATCCATACAGGTGTAATCATTACAGCAATCAAAAAAATAAGTGTTACTGTAAATAATGACTGATTCCTTTTCTTTCTCGTTGTCTTTCTTTCAATGACCATTTCATTGATATATTTTTGATAAAGTTTTGTTTGAATTAAATATTCATGAAATCTATCTGAACTTTTTGAAAATAAAAAAGCACTTAAAAGTAAAAATGGGGTCGTTGGCAATATTGGTAAAACCACACCAATCGCTCCTAAAATAAATGATATAATTCCAAATATAATAAATAATATTTTCATGTTTCCTCCTGTAGTTAGTTATACCTAACTAGCATCATCATATCTGTTTAAAATAAAAAAACAAGCATTTGATTTGTTTCACCCATGAAACAAAATGCTGTTTTTTTCATGTTTTATAATACTTTTTCGTGTTTCATCAATGAAACAGTATTTTTAAAAGGGCAAGATTTTCTGGCATATGTCCTTTTAATAAATTAACCTTTAATTTAACCGTAAGCGATGTTTGCATCAATCTTTCTTCTTTTGTATAAAAGAAATTTAAATCTGTAATAGGTATATAGAAACAATCATTTTTTTCAAAACAATCATATTCCTTATCCTGAATAAGATATTTCATCGATTTTAATTTAGAAGAAATCGTAATTCTTTCTTTTAATAATTCTTTTTTCATTTCAATTGGTTGAAATACAAGAAATCCTTGATGGTGCTCAATTAAAAGATAGGCAGGATGCTCAAAGCCTCGATTAGCCATTGAATGAACATTTGCATCTTTATAATGAAATAATGTAAAAGAAAAATTATATTTACCTGGTTCTAAATGATGTTCTAAATAATGTCCTGAAAATTCTACAAGGTCTCCTAGTTGATCAAAAACTTTATTAAAATGAATACGACTACAAATGCGCTCAATGGTTTCATCATTAAGTGTCGTATAGAGTTTGATAGCTTCTTGACGAGCCTCTTCTTCATTTAGGTGACTTGTTTCTTGTAGCCAATAGGTTAGATTCTTTATTTTTTCTTGAATTTTTTCAATATATTCTTGTCCTTTTTTTGAAAGCTGACATTTACCTTTATCTAAAGTTAATCCTTGTTCATAAAAAGTATTGATCATTCTTGACATTGTTGCTTTTGAAACATTCATTTTTTTAGCTAGTAATGTGACTGTTATTTTTTTATTTTCATTCATTAATAATAAGCTTTTTATTTTTTCTGTTGTCATTTTAATCCCTCATATTGTAAATTAGCACAAGCTAACTAATATGTCAATGTTAATGATATTAACATTTAAAGCTCTTACATTTTTGGGAATTTGTTAATGGAATTCAAAGTGATATCTAAATGCTTTATCTTTTTTATCATTCATTCTATAATATATTTGCATTAAGAAAGAGGGAATAAAATATGAGTATCAATGAAATCAATGAACAAGCAAAACAATCTTTAAAAAAATATTTTAAGGACAGTCAAGACATCCAACATGATGATGACACTAAAAAACAATTAACAATCGAAGAAATGTATCAATCAGTTGATGATGAAATTAAAGAACAAGAAAAGAAATTAGAAGAATTACATCAAATGCGTCATGCATTACAACATAACGCTAAAGAAGCTTATGAAGCGGTTTATGGGAAAACTGATGAAGCAGCAGAAGTAAAACATACGACTGTCGAAGAAATGGAAAAAGAACTTCATGAAAATGCTGAACATCAAATGGAATATGTCAATGAATTAAAAAATAAATCTTTAAAAAAATAGGTCAACTCGACCTATTTTTCATTTATATATTCATCTTCACTTTGACGATCATCAACATATGAAGCAACTACAATTTTCGTTTCTAGATTCTTTTTATAATCATACGAAAAGACACCTGCATATAAAATATCAAATAAATATTTTAAAGAGGTTGTTGAAGCAAAATCACCTATTTTAATATGTAACATTTCTCTTGAAGAAAGATACAAATGAACATCCGCCAATCTTGAAATAGAATTTTCTGCCATACAAGTAATTGAAATAAATGGAATATTTCTTTTATGATAAATTTCCGCAACTTCCACCATTTCTCTTGTTTGTCCTGAATAAGAAATAATGATTGCACAATGACTCTCATCGGCAAGACAGGCACTTCTTTTTTGACCCGTTACTTGATCAATGACTTGAACATCTTTACCAATATACATCATTAATGTTTTAAAATGTTTCGCTAGTAAAACATGATTGAGAACACCATAAACATCAATAACTTGTGCTTTTTGTAATAAGCGAACCGCTTCTTGTAGATCATCATGATGATTAAGTTGCTGTGTATCTTGAATGGTTTCTTTTTCTAATAAAGCAAGATTTTTTGTAATTGTCATCAAATCATCACTTAATAAAAAAGGAATAGAAGCATCTACATCTGTTTCTTCTAACATATAAGAAAGTTCTTTTAAATAAGCACTTTTAAATTCATTAAAACCACTATATCCTAACTTCTTAGCAATTCTTACAAGCAAAGGTGCACTTGTAAAAGTATTTCTAGCGATTTCATTAGCCGACATTTTTTCAATATTCATCCCTTGATCAATAATATAATCAACAATTTCTCTTTCTGTTTTTGAAAAATGCGTATTTTCTATTTGATTGACAATAAGCATAAAAATCTCCTTTCTATAATTCTATTGTTTCTAAATCATTAGGAACATAAATCTTCCCACTAAAATAAGCTTTTCCTTCTTTTGTATAAAGTTCTTTACGATTTTCAATATTTTGATCTTCGCTGTGATATAAAACCACATTTTTTACTTTTAATTTTTCAGCAAGCTGACACGCATCTTTAACTGTTGAATGATGTTTTTCATAAGGATGAAAAATATCTGCTTGATTATATAAACAAAAAGCTTCATGTAATAAATAATCACTCTTTAAAGCATATTTTTCATTTGCTTCGTTATAAGGTTCATCCCCACAACAAGTAAGTTTTCTATTTTCATCTAATTCCATCATATAACCAAATTGTTTAGCTTTGGTTGAATGAATATCAAAGAAAGTGACTTTTTTACCAATGATTTCTTTTGTTTCTCCATCATTTACAGCAACTAAATGTAAACGATCATTGATATACTTTGTTTGTTTACTTTGTAAAAGCATCTTACAAATTGTCTCTAACATCTCAATGACTTCCTCATGACCATAAATATAAGCTTCTCCCTCATATTTTCCAGCTGCCATATTTTGACAAATCAGTCTTATCATCCAAATCATTCCAAGTAAATGATCAATATGTTTATGTGTGACAAAAATATGTTTTACATCTTTCCAATTGATTCCTACTTTTTCAAGTTGATTTAAAACTGTATTACCCCCACCAGCATCAACCATAAAATAATCATTTTCATTTTCAAAAATATAACAAGTATTATAGCACTTTGTTACTAGGGCATTCCCTGTTCCAAGCATTGTTAGTTTCAAATTTAATCCCCCTCATCCTCTTTTATTTTAGCGAAAGTCTTTTCCTTTGTAAAATAAAAAAATAGAGACTAAGCTCTATTTTCATTAAAGATTTTACCAAAGACAAATCTTACGATTGGTCCTGCAAAACATAATTGTAAGAAAAATGCCATAGGGAAATTCATAACTGTTGTTTGTAACCAAACTGCAATCATTTGACTTCCAGCATTTTTAAATAAAAGTGTTGCTGCAAATGACATACATGGACACATTAAAATAATAGATACCACTGAAATCGCAATTACTAAATGGAATGGATGATCATTTTCTAAATCAACAATTTGAAATGCTTTCTTTTTAGCAAGATGTCCTACAATAAAGAAATCTAAAATGAAAGCAACAGGTGCCATAATAACTAATTCTTGAAAAGCCATTAAGAACACTTGATTTGTCATTCCTCCAATATTTAATGAAATATTATAACAAATCATAAAATAAACCATCATGAATACCATCATAATTGTAAAAATAATTTCTTGAAATTTTGTTTTTGGCATAAAAAAACCTCCTTGAATAATAATGAATCTGTGTTGTTCGTTATCACTCAAAGAGTGTGCGTTTCCAATATAAACCAAATATTTAAGCCGAGTGTTATTTTATTAAATAATGTTAACTAAGTCAACTATTATTTAATAAAAGATTGACTAGGGCAACGAGTATGTCTATTATCAATTCATAGTCGTTTAGTATGATTAAGGAGGTTTTTATGTTAAATCAATTTTCAAGAACTCAATTATTATATGGAAAAGAAGCCATGGATAAATTAAAAAACAGTCGAGTTGCTATCTTGGGTTTAGGTGGTGTCGGCGGTTATGTAGGCGAAGCGCTTGTAAGAAGTGGAATTGGCTCTTTTGATTTAATTGATGATGATAAAATTTGTCTAACAAATCTCAATCGTCAAATCATCGCTACATTTGATACAGTTGGTCAATATAAAACAGATGTCATGAAAGAAAGAATGTTAAAAATCAACCCAAAAGTCAACATTCAAACACATCAATGTTTCTTTTTACCAGAAAATGCCTCTGATTTTTCATTTGAAGATTATGATTATATTATAGATGCAGTTGATACAGTTTCTGCAAAAATCGAACTTGTTTTAAAAGCCCAAGAACACAATATTCCTATTATTTCAAGTGTGGGAGCTGGAAATAAAGTTGATTCCACCCAATTTAAAATCACAGATATTTATAAAACAAAAGTATGTCCTCTAGCAAAAGTCATGCGTAGAGAACTTAAAAAAAGACATGTTAAAAAATTAAAAGTTGTTTATTCTGAAGAAAAACCAATTCGCCCAATTGATGATTTATCCATCAGTTGCCGAACACATTGTATATGCCCTCCTGGTACAAAACGTAAATGTACAATTAGAAGAGATATTCCTGGAAGTAACGCCTTTGTTCCTTCCACTGTAGGATTAATTATTGCAAGTGAAGTTGTTAAAGATTTAACAACTATTTAAAATGGAAGATACTTAATCTATCTTCCTTTTCTTTTACGTTTATTTTCATACATCTTATAATCTGCAATCTCGATCATTCTTTGTAAATCAGTACTTTCTGTTCCATAACAAACACCATATGAAAATGCTAAATTTACACTATGATCATCTGCTAATAAAACGATTTGATCTCTTATTTCATTTAATTGATTAATATCATTATTTAATTTTTCCATTGAATCATAATGATGAAAAAAAGCAATAAATTCATCTCCACCCAAGCGTCCTACCAAACATTTTTCTCCCGAAATAGTTTTTAAAACATTTGTCATTTGTTTTAAATAAAGATCTCCACAATAATGTCCATAGACATCATTTACTTGTTTTAAGTCATCTAAATCTATAAATATCAAAGCATATTGAGCTATATTTTTATCTTCTAATAACTTATTGATTTTTATTTTTAAACCATTTCGATTATATATTTGTGTTAATTCATCGACATCTCTTTCTATTTCTATTTTCTTTCTTTTTATATAAGAGGTTGTGATATCTATCATAACGCCTAATGTAATATCTTGATCTTTTCGATCATTTATTTGTATATAACATTTCATTTGAGGAAGATAATAAATATCTTTTTCAACTTGATGTGTATTTATTTTATTTAAAAAATCAATAAAATCATTAATATCTTCTTTAAATTGTGTGCATTGTTGTGAATTTAAAGAAAATATTTCTTTAAACCCATCTGATAAATACAATGTATTTAATTTTTGATTATATTCATAGAACCCGATAAGTTGATTTGTTTGAGTTAAAATATAATCCATTTTTTTATTATTAACTAATAAGCTTTGTTTCATTTCATTAATATAATGACTTAATTTTTGAAATTCTAAACTATTATTAATCGATACTTCATCATCTAATTAACCTTTAGAAATCTTAGATAATTGATGATTAATTTGATTTATACTATCAATCACATAAACACGAATATACTTAATAATAAGTAATCTAAATAAAATAGATATAATAATTAAACAAACGATCATTTCTAAACAATTTTTAGGTACTTCCTTAAAAAGAACTCTTACAGGAATAATACAATAAATATAATTATTTTTTATTTTCTTTGAAACACAATAGGATAATTGTCCATCAATTTCAGTAAAAAAACCATTTTTTGCTTCTTTAATTTGTGTATCTTTCAATCCAATACTAGAAGCTACATCTCCTATATGATGATGTGTTGTACCAACAATCTTATGATTTTTAGAATTGATTGCATAATATTGTGCTTCATTATTTACTCTAAATAATTTAAATAAATAAGATAATTGATTCTTTTTAGTTGCTTTAGAGGCATTTTCATGATTCATGCCTACTTGTACAATAAATTCTTTATTCTCACTCCATAAAGCAGAATATTGCATTTTTATATGAGAAGCAGTATTTTCCATAATTTTTTGAGTCAGTTGTAAATTTTGATTAGAAAGTAATGGTTTAAAAAAGCTTAGTTGTTTACCTGAATCAAATGAATAACCATAATATTCAGGATGTGTCCCAGAAATAATAACACCTTGCTTATTAAAAATATGAATTTCATCAACTTCAACATACTGTGCTATTTTCTTTAATTCATCAATATTATATAAAGCATCTGGATTTTCTTGAAGACTATATGCAACAGCTTGAGCATTATCAATACAGGTTTGTCGATATTCTTTCTTTTGTTTATTTAAATCTTTTTGATTTTCATTTAAAATTTGTTCAATGTGATAAAAAGTCGTTTGTGCTGTATAATTTGCTTCTTTTTTGGCTGTTATACAGTTAAAAAAAGTAACAATAATCACTAAAAAAAAGATAATAAGTAATGTGATTTTTTTACTTTCCTTTTGAATCAATTCCTTTAAACTTTGCATATTCATGACTTCCTTTAACTATTAAAAAGTATAGCACAACTCATTCTTTTTTACAAAATCAACTCTATAAACAAAAAAGAGAATTGCTTTTACAACTCTCTTTATAATTCTTTTCCATTAGACTTACATACTTTTTGATCCCCATAGAATGAATCTTACGGAGGAAGTATGTTAAATCAATTTTCAAGAACACAATTATTATATGGAAAAGAAGCCATGGATAAATTAAAAAATAGTCGAGTTGCTACCTTTGGTTTAGGTGGTGTTGGCGGATATGTTGGCGAAGCTTTAGTAAGAAGCAGAATTGGCTCATTTGATCTAATTGACGATGATAAAATCTGTTTAACTAATCTCAATCATCAAATTATTGCTACTTATGATACTGTTGGAAAATATAAAACTGATGTAATGAAAGATGGAGTATTGTTAAATTAATACTCCATTTTGATTATTATTCATGAATCATCATCTTTATAATTTCTTTATTCGTTTCCCTCATTCCTTCTCTACCTAATCGTCCAACACTTTGAATTGTTGCTTCAACATTTTCCATCACTAGTCCGTCCCCTGATTTAAATTCCTGTCCATTTTTGTACATATGATAACCTAAAATAGCCGCATCAACACTAGAAGCAATTTTTGCTGCACAAGAAGCTTTTGCTCCATCACAAACAATACCTGAAACATTGGCAAGTGTATTAACAATTGTATGAATGACAGCTTGATAATCTTCATCGTATAAATAAGCAATTCCTGCACCAGCTCCAGTAGCGGCACTTACTGCCCCACAGTAAGCTGATAAAGTTCCAATTCCACTTTTTTCATGAATCGCCACAAGGTTAGATAGTGCTAACGCTCTAAACATTTTTTCTTTTGAAACCTTTAATTCTTGAGCATAGATAATAACAGGTAAAGAACATGTCATCCCTTGATTACCACTACCCGAATTAATAACAACCGGCAATTCGCAACCATTCATTCTCGCATCACTACCAGCTGCAGCATAAGCCTTCGCTTTATTTTTTACATCATTGCCAAAAGATTTTAAAAGAACTTTTCCAATATTAGCTCCATAATTATCATTTAAACCTGCACAAGCTATCGCATAATTATAATCTATTTGTCTTTCTAAAATATCTTGAATATCTGTCAATTCGACAGTCTTTATAAAATCATAAATATCTTTTATATCTAATAATGAACGATCTGCTTTTTCTTTTTTTACAACACTTTTTTCTTCTTGAAGGATTTGTCCATTTTTTTCTATACAAACAACATGCATATGAGAATCACTTATTCTCACTTTTACATACTCTTTTTTATTCCAAACCGTTATTATGTAATCAAATACTTTTGAACTATCCAAAAAATGTTCTTCAAAATCTACTTTTTCTATATATTGATCAATTTCTTTCTTTGTTTTTTCATCAATTTGACTTAATACTTCTAAATATTTATCATCATTGCCTCCTATGATTCCAGCACAAACAGCTGCTTTAATTCCTTTTAAATGATGTGTATGAGGAACAATGACACTCTTTACATTTTTTATAATACTTCCACTTGCTTCTACAACAATTTTTGTAGGTAGATGATTTAACACTTTTCTAGCAATACTTGCTCCATACGCTAATGAAATCGGTTCTGTACATCCCATAGCAGGTATTAATTCTTCTTTTAATATTTGAACAAATGCTTGATATTTTTGCTCTGTCTTTTTCATATGAATACTCCTTGATTAATTGATAACTCTAGTTTAATATGAATATGTTATCAAGTAAATTAAACGTTTTTAATAAAGCTGTTTAATTTTTTTAATACTAGGAGACTCTTATGGAAATACAAGAACTTATTTCATTTACAACTATTGTTCAACAAGGAAGTTTTTCAAAAGCTTCTAAAAAATTAGATTATTGTCAAGGATCTATCACCATTCATATCAAAAATCTTGAAAGAGAACTTGGTGTACAATTATTTGATCGCTTAGGTAAAAAAGTAACTCTTACAAATCATGGTAAAACATTTTATCAGCACTGTTTGAAGATACTTGATGATATTTCATGTGCGAAAGAAGCCATTAATCCTTCATTAGAACTTAATGGTCATCTTACAATTGGAACTATTGATTCATTATGTTCTTCCATAGTTCCTCAGCTTATTTGTAAATATCATCAATACCATCCTCATGTATCCGTTTCAATTACAACAGATACAATCGAAGGTCTATTAAAAATGCTTAAAAATAATGATATTGATTTTGCATATTTAGTTGATAAACAACTTTTAGATACAGATTGGCTAAAAATATATCAATCTAAAGAAGAAGTTACTTTTGTAGCATCATGTCATCACCCAATCTGTAAAATCAAACAGCCAACAATTCAAGATATCCTAACTTATCCCATTATTTTAACAGAAAAAAATGCCAGTTATCGTCGCCTTCTCGAAGAAAAGCTTCATGAAGACAATTTAGAAATTAAGCCTTTTATCCAATCTAAAAATACAGATTTACTTTTAGAACTATTGAAACTTGATCAATATATCAGTTTTTTACCAAAATATATTTTAGAAAATGATTTAAAAAATAAAACAATCACTCAAATCAATCTTCCTGATTACCAAATTGATGTCTATCGTCAACTTCTTTGTCATAAAGATAAGTGGCTTTCTCATGAAATGAAAGCATTCTTTCAATTAATAAAAGAAAAATATTAAAAAAGAATTGCATTTTGCAATTCTTTTATAATTCTTCTCCATTAGACTTACATACTTTTTGATACCAGTAGAAAGAATCTTTACGTGCACGATGTAAATCACCGTTGCCATCATCATCCATATCAACATAGATAAATCCATAACGTTTTCTCATTTCACCAGTTCCTGCTGAAACCACATCAATACATCCCCAAGGCATATAGCCCATTAAATCAACACCATCTTCATCAACTGCTTTTTTCATTTCAATGATATGTTGTTTCATATAATCAATACGATAAGGATCATGAATTGAACCATCTTCTTCCACTGTATCGATAGCTCCTAAACCATTTTCAACGATCCATAGTGGTTTATGATAACGATCCCATAATTCATTTAATACAATACGAAGACCAACTGGATCAATTTGCCATCCCCAATCATTTGCTTTTAAATAAGGGTTTTTAACAGCGCTTTCTAAGTTAGAAGCTGTTTTTTTAGCATCCGCTTTAACAGTTGCAACACTTGTTGAATAGTAAGAAAATCCAATATAATCTACTGTACCAGCTTTTAATGTTTCTAAATCTCCATCTTCCATTTTTAATTCAATACCAGCATTTTTATATTCAATAAGTTTCCATTCTGGATAGAATCCTTTATTTTGAACATCTGTATAGAATGTACGTAATCTTTTTTCTGTAATACGTTTCCACATATTTTCTGGATTACAATCTTCTGGATAAATTTCTGAATAATTGATCATCATCCCAATTTGAAATTCTGGATTGATTTCATGACCACGAATTACTGTTTTTGCTGCAGCAACAAGCATATGATGAACAGCTTGTGCAACTTTATCTGGTCTAGATAAAGCTTCTGTAATTCCTAAGTTTGTGTAATCTTTACAGAAATTGATTTCATTAAATGTTAACCAATATTTAACTTTATTTTTATAACGATTGAAAATTGTTTCTACATAATTCATATAGAAATCAATTGTTTTTCTATTATACCAACCATCATATTCTGTTGCTAGATGAAGTGGTAAATCAAAATGTACAATTGTTACTTGTGGTTCAATACCATATTTTAACATTTCATCAAAAACATCATCATAGAATTGTAATCCTTCTTCATTAGGTTCTTTTTCATCCCCATTTGGGAAAATTCTTGTCCAGTTAATAGACATACGGAATGATTTAAATCCCATTTGGGCAAATAATGCAATATCTTCTTTATAATGATGATAGAAATCAGTTGCCACATGGCTTGGATAATATGTATCTTCATCCACATATGGTACAGCACCATCAGGTACTTCAGTTCCACGACGATCAATAAATTTTGTTGATCCATCAGCAAGCTTTAAAGCCATACGTCTAGGAATATTATTTCTTCCATCTCCACCAGTAATGACATCTTGAATAGCTAATCCTTTGCCACCACTTATATATCCACCTTCATATTGGTTTGCAGCTGTTGCTCCTCCCCAAAAAAATCCTTCTTTAAATCCCATTGATACTTCCTCCTTGTTTTCTTATAATATTATATTCATTTTTATGTATTCGGTTTCATTTTTTCACTTTATGAAAATCTCATTTTCATAATAATACAGAATTCGTTATAATAAATATATATTCGGAGGGATAATATGAAATTACATCAATTACGTTATTTTCAATGTCTATCTCATTATTTACATTATCGTAAAGCAAGTGAAGCTCTTTATATTTCGCAACCTACACTTTCATTTGCAATCAAAGAATTAGAAAAAGAACTAGTTGTTGCTTTATTTAAAAAAGAAGGAAGAACTATTCAACTTTCTCAAGAAGGAAAAATATTCTTAGATTATGTATCAAAAAGTTTACAAATTTTAGATGAAGGAATTCATGCTATTCAACCAAAAAAAGAAATTAAAATTTCATCTATTCCTACTGTCATTAATAGTTTTCTTGTACCTTTTATCATTCATTTACAAAAAGAACAACCTCAAATCAACATACAATTTCGTAGTGAAAAGACAGAAACAATTACTCAAAAAATATTAGAAAATCAAAGACAATCATTTACAATATATTCCTCTTATTAAAAGAAAACTTGTCATTGTACTTTCAAAAGAAAATCCTTTATCAAAAAAAGAAAAAGTAGAATTAAAAGATCTATTAGATTATCCTTTCTATACTTATCAAAAAAATATGACACTTTATAGTACAATTAAAGATTTATTTATAAGTTAACATTTACCCTTTAAACCTACTAACTATTTTGATGATGAAAATTCGATGATTGGTTTAGTAAATGCTAATTTAGCTGTTTCTATTATGGAAGATAATGATACGCTTCTTTCTTATCAAAATATTATAAAAAAAGAAATTTCTCTTCCTTATAAAGAAAGAGAAATCTATATTGTATATGATCCTTTAAATATTTCTAAATTATCTTTAGATATTATTCAAGAAATGATAAATTTTAAAAATGTTTGATAGATTTTATCTATCAAACCATAAAAATTATGATATTGTTTATAATTATCTTTTTATTTTAAAATTCTTATATAAAAGTGAGGATTTTTTATGGAAAGAAGTCAAATAATTGATATAAAACAATTTAATACATTTTATGATATTAACTATCATTCAATTTGGTCAAATTAAACATATCAAGAAAAATACACTCATTATTGAAGAAAAACAAAAAAATGAAAATATATTTTTCTTACTTCAAGGTATTGCTTATAATTATTGCCTTTTTGAAAATGATAGTAAAAGAATACTCAATATTGAAAATCAAGGACATTTTTTAAACGAAGATGCTATCTATCAAGAATACGCATCTTCAAATATTAAAGTCTTAAAAAATTCTACTATTTTAGTAATTCCTATTTCTATCATTAAAGAGTTAATCCATGATAATTTTCTATTTTCACAAAAAATACAATCATCATTAGCTTCTAAATATATAGAAAATCAAAATCTTTTAAAATTTAATTCTTATCAAAATAGTCAAGCGCGTTTAACTATATATCTTTGTTATTTAGCTCATAAACTTGGTATTCCTTATCAAGATGACATTGAAATTCCTTTTGATTTTTCAGTTGTTTTTCTTTCTCTATTAATTGGTGCAAAAAGAGGAACAACTTCTAGAATTTTAAATCAACTTATTGATCAAGATTTTATTTACTATCATCAAAAACATTTAGTCATTAAAAATTTAAATTTATTTAACCGTTTAAAAAGTATCGCTTTTTCGTGATACTTTTTTAAAACTCTAAATTTAAAATATCTTTGATATGTTCAACCGACATTTCTTTTCCAGTCCATAATTTAAAAGTTTCTGCTCCTTGATAAAGCATCATACCTTCGCCATTAATAGCTTTTTTAACCCCAAATTTTCTAGCAACTCTTAATAATTCAGTTTCTTTAGGAGTATAAACAGTATCTGCTACATAAAAATCTTTTCTTAAATAAGTTTCATTCCTACTCCTGTTGCATTAACAAATAAGTAAGATTCATTCATTTCTTTTCTTAATGCTTCATGATCTGCTCAATCAAAAACTTTAGCTTTTGATTGAGTATTTTCATTAATATTTTTACAATTAATTAAAGCTTGATTATAAAATTCATCTTTTCTATTAAAAATAGAAATCTCTGCGACACCATCTAAAGCTGCTTGTATTTCAATAGCTGTAACTGCTCCACCAGCTCTAACAATCGTTATTTTTTTACCAATAGGATCAAGATTGCTTTCTTTTAACACTTTTATAAAACCAACGCCATCAGTCGTAGTACCAGTTAAAACACCATCATCATTAATAACAGTATTAACTGCTTGTCCCATCTTAGCAACAGGTGTTAAGTGATCTAAATACTTTACAATTGTTGTTTTATTAGGCATAGAGACATTCCATCCTCTTGCTTTCATTGCCTTTAAACCTTCTACAGTTTTCTCTAAATTTTCATGATCAACTTTATAACACATATAACAATAATCTAATCTTAACTTAGCAAATGCTTCATTATGCATTGTTGGACTTTTAGAATGTCTAATAGGATTAGCAATAAGTCCTATTAATTCTGTATTCCAGTCACTCTTTCAGTAATTTCTGCCATTTTTATTTTCCCCTCTACAATAATTCTTTTTGTTTTAATAAATGAATAATATTTCTTCCCTCTTGTGTTCCTTCAATAATACGTCTAGCTCTTTTACAGTCTCCAATTTCTAAAACATCACCATTTTTATCTTGATAATAATCTTTAAGTTGTAAATAAAGTGGATTATAAGCTTTCATTCCTAAACATACAAAGCCATAATCAAATGGAACTTTTATTTCTTGATTTTCTTTTTCTACAATAAAATAGCTTTCATGTAATTCTTTTAATTTTGTTTGTGTCATTTGTTTTACATGATGTTTTTCCATCATTTCTTTTGTTTGTGATTTTGTAACAGGATCAAGATCTCTTCCAATTTGATTCATCATTTCAATAATAGTAGGTGATGCCCCTCTATTAGCAAAATATTCAGCAATATCTAATCCTACTGCTCCTCCACCAACAATAACAATCTCTTTATTGCTTGTATCATCTAGATAAAGATCTAGATGATTCATAAATTTATCGATACTACTTACCTTATGATTATCTAAATCAATATTTTCCTTTAATCCACTAATTGGTGGAAGGATTGATTTTGAACCAGTTGCAACAACAATATCAGGTTTAAAATTATCAACAAAATCAACGTTTGCTTCTACTCCTTTTAAAATAAATCGTGTAACTTTTCTGCTCTTTTTTCTAAATACTTAGGAAAATGAGCTATTCATGTTTTTTCAGGTATTTGACTAATTTGTCTAGCTAAGCCACCTAAAGTTTTTTCTTTTTCTATTAAAAATGTTGTACATCCTACTTCACTTGCTGTACAAGCTGCTTCAAGTCCTGCTGTTCCCCCACCAATAACTACTACATTCGTTTTCTTATTTACTTTTTGTTTTTTATAAAAATCATCATAGAAAACATCTGGATTAACTGTACAACGGATTGGTCTATTTAATCCAATACGATGCCCTGCACATCCAATATTACAAGAAATACATTGACGAATTTCATCTATTTTTCCTGTTTTGACTTTATGAGACCAACTTGGATTTGCAATTGTTTGACGACCCATTCCAATTAAATCAGCATCTTGGTTTTCAAGAATTTCACAAGCACTTTGAGGATTGCGAATATTTCCTGATGTCATGACTATTTTATCAGGAAAAACTTCTTTAATAGCACGTGCCATATAACGACGCCATCCATCAGGATAATATGAAGCATCTATTTGTTTATGAATTGAATCACTTAATCCTGCAGAAACATCAATCATATCAACTTCTTTTACAAAGTATTTAAGTCATTCAATGCTATCTTCTAATGTATTATCACCATCTAAAAATTCATCTGCAGAAATTCTTATAATAACAGGAAAACGTGGACCGACTACTTTTCTTACTTTTTCTACAATGATTTTAGCAAAACGTGCACGATTTTCTATATTTCCACCAAATTCATCCGTTCTATCATTCGTAAGTGGTGATAAAAATTGTGAAATTAGATATGAATGTCCTGCATGTATTTCAATGGCATCAAAACCTATTGTTTGAGCTCTTTTAGCTGAGGTTGCATAATCATCAGCGATACTATAAATTTCCTCAACTGATAATTTTCTTGGAATAGCACCGCATTCTTTATTTGGTAAATTACTTGTAGAAACAGGTTGCATACCAATACGACTTTCCACGGCACTTGCTCCTGCATGATTTAATTGGATAGCAATTTTAGTTCCATATTGATGAATTATCTCACATAATTTATAAAGTCTTGGTATATAATTATCAGCATCTATTCTAAGTTGTGTAGTTCCATTACTTCCCTCTGGATATTTCACACAAGCATTTTCAACAATCAGAAGCCCATAACCTCCTTGAGCTCTTCTTTCATAATAGTCCATATGTAGAAAACTCATTTCTTCATTTTGTTCACCAAAATTAGTTCCCATAGGTGTCATGACTAATCTATTTTCTAATGTTAATCCATTAATTTCTATTGATTCAAATAAGTTTTTATATTGGTTCATTGATATCCCTCCACATATTATTCAAACAAATAGAAAAATAATAAAAAATAACAAAACCGTGATATATATCACAAAAAAAGAATATGTCCTTAAAACATATTCTTAATACTTAATATCTAACAATTCTTTAAAACAATTTAAATGATAATCTGCAAAAGTGCAATGATAAGCACTTGATAAAGCTGCTACATTCATAGAAGCGCTTTTAGCAGCAAAACATCCTGAAATTGCATCTTCTACAACTAAACATTCTTTATAAGGAATATTAAGCAAGTCTGCAGCTTTCATGAAAACCTCTGGATGTGGTTTTGAATACTGAATAGAATTTCCATCGCTAATTGCATCAAAGAAAGTATCTAAACCTAGTTGTTTTAAAATAAGCATTGTATTTTTACTTGAAGATCCAATAGCAAGTTTTAATCCTTTTTTTCTTAATTGTTCTAGTGTTTCTTTGACTTCTTTAGATAAATCTTTTGTAGACATTTTTAATAAATATTGTTGATAAAGCTTATTTTTTCTATCAGCAAATTGTTCTTTTTCTTTTAATGAATAGTTTTCTTTTGATTTTTCTAAAATAATATCTAAACTTTCCATTCTAGAAACACCTCTTAAACGTTCATTATCTTTTTCATCAAAAGGAATATTTAAATCATCTGCTAAAGATTTCCAAGCTAAATAATGATAATGATCTGTTGAACAAATAACACCATCTAAATCAAAAATAATGGCTTTCATCTTTTTGTATCCCACCTTCCACAATAGACATCAACTGGACTTTTTCCAACAAATTTTTCTTTTCCAAGAAGCTTATCCACTAAAACTTGTAATGTTTGATCATTGTTTGTATAACAATTAATATAAGTTTTTATCATTGGTACATCAAAAAGATGATATGGATTAGCAAGAGAGACAAAAATAGTTGGCACATCTTGCATAAACCATGGCGCATTTGCTGCCATTAATTTTATCCATTCTACTCTTCTTGTCGTTTGATTACTCGCTGTATCATAATTAGCTACATAAATGACTAGATCACATTTTTCTTTGATATCTTTTATACCACCTTCAAATACCTCTTGAAAATCTAAACGTTTTGTATCAAATTCATAAACATTGAATCCCTCTTTTTGTAATAAATTGGTTAGTGATAGTTGTGTTCCTTCTTCTTTAAAACCACCATTATCTTGATCAGTTAGATTATATATTCTAATTTTTTTGTATTTATCACTTGTTAATGGTAAAACACCTTTTTGTTCTTTAACTAAAGTAATAGCTTGTTTAGCGCATTCTTTTGCTAAGCTTTGATGTTCGATACAACCTACAATCTTTTCAGATTCTTCTACCTCACTATGATCAAACAAGCCATTTGCCATCTTTGTACCAATAATTCTTAAAACAGCTTCATCTAATCTTTTTTGAGATAAAAGTCCTTCTTTTAAACCATTTTTTATAAACATGTAGTCTTCATCGATATTTTTATTAAATAAAATCATATCACAACCTCTTTCAATACATAGAGGTAATGCTTTTGATCTAGACATAGCTACATTAAACCCAATCATTGCTGTAGCATCTGTTACAACTAATCCATTAAATCCTAATTTGTTTCTTAATAACACTGTTAAAATCTCTTTTGATAAACTTGCTGGCATATAGTCTTCTTCATTGCATTCAGGATTTATTTCTTTAATATAATGAGGTAATAAGATATGCCCAACCATGATTGAACCTATTCCATTATTAATAAAATGTTGATATATTTTTCCATAACTATTATTCCACTTATCAACGGTTAAATCATTTACACTACTTAATAGATGCTGATCTCTCATATCCACACCATCTCCTGGGAAGTGTTTAATACAAGGTAAAATATGGTTTTCTTTAAGTGCTTCAATTTGACAATCAGCAAATTTAATAATCGTTTCTTGATTTGAACCATAAGTTCTAATATTTGTAATAGGATTCAAAAAATTATAATCAATATCAACAATAGGAGCAAATGACCAGTTACATCCTACTGCGTGTGCCTCTTTACCTGCAATCATTCCTAAATCATAAGCAAATTTTTCTTGATTAGTAGCAGCAACAGACATTTGTCTAGCAAAATATGTACCATCAAGGCAAATGCCATTTCCCCCACTTTCTAAATTAGCAGCCAATAATAATGGTATTTTACTTTGGCTTTGAAGTCTATGATGAATTCTTTTTATCTCTTTTGAAGGAAGTGGGCGATACATCATTGCTCCTGGTTTATATTTTTGAATGAATTCGTCTATTTCTTTTTCATCTTGAACATTACCTATAGGACAAAAGATTTGTCCTATTTTTTCATCTAATGTCATATCACTACATATCTTAGTAACTTTTTGAATTTGTTCATCATTTAAATTAAATGGATTTGTTGATAAATCTATCATATATTTTCTCCATTTCTTTCAATAATTTCTTTATACCAATAAAAAGAATCTTTCTTATAACGTTTACAATCCATAATATCTTGATCTGTGCGATTGACATAAACTAGACCATATCTTTTTGAAAAACCTTGGTGTGAACTAACAACATCAATAAACGACCATGGACAATATCCAAAAACAGGATATCCTTCTTCTTTTGCACGTAATACTTCTTTAATATGGGCTGAAAGATATTCAATACGATAAGTATCATGAACTCTATTATTTTCTAATACATCACTATAAGCCATACCATTTTCAGTAATAATAATAGGTAAAGCATAACGATTATAAATTTTATAGATAATACTTCTAATTCCTAATGGATCTATTCCATTAGACATCCATTTTGTTTTCTTTAAATGTTCATTAGGACAAACTTCAAACATAGAACTTCTAAAAAATGGCGGTAATTGATAATTAATACGATGTTCTTTGTTTTCTTTTACACAAATAGATGAATAATAGTTTATTCCTATAAAATCTGGTTTAGAAGATTTGAGAATTTCATCATCCCCTTTTTCTTGAACTGGATAACAATCCATATTCTTTAAAATACTTTTTACTCTAAATGAATAACTTCCTTTAACAGACATATCTAAAAGCATATACATCATTAATTCCTCAGCATCCATTGCTGCTAAAACATCTTCAGGAGATGAACTATATGGATAAACATTTTGAACAGCATTTACGACACCAATTTTTGCATTTACATCAATTTCTTTAAGTAATTTCATTACTTTCTTTTCTGCTAATGAAGCATGATATGACATTTGATACATATTTTTTGTTTGTAATACTTTATCATTTTCATGATTTCCATTTAGATCACTTGCTGCCATAGCAATCAATTGTTCATTGATTGTCACCCAATGCTTGATCGTACCTTGCCATTTTTGAAAGCAGATTTTAGCATATTCAACAAAAGCATCGATACATTTTCTACTTTTCCAACCACCAAATTCGTCAACTAATGCTTGAGGCATTTCAAAATGATAAAGTGTTGGAATCGGTTCAATATCATTTTCTAAACATAATTGAATAATTTGATCATAAAATTCAAGACCCTCTTGATTGACATGATGTCCATCTGGCATAATTCTTGCCCAACAAAAAGAGAAACGATATGCTTTTAATCCCAATTCTTTCATCAAAAGAATATCTTCTTTAAAATGATGATAATGATCACTTGCTACTTTTGTATCAGCAATACCTTCTTTAACATGACGTACATCTGTTGTTGAAAGTCCCTTACCACCTAAATTGTAGCCTCCTTCTACTTGAAAGCCACTGGTTGAAGCACCCCATAAAAATTTATTCATGTTGATCTCCTTTTTCATTCATTAATGCTTGATTATCAAGTGTTTTAAAGAATGGATAATAAATAATAATCGAAATAACAACAGCAACTAATTGGAAAATACCCCAAGATAAACTACCTTGCATAATTCCTGAAATAAGTGGTGGCATTGAACCCAATCCTAAAATTCCAATTGGAGCGGTCACAATTCCAAATTGAATTAATACATATCCTAAACAAACCAAAACAATTGGACAAAGAATAAAAGGAATAAGCATAATTGGATTTAAAATAACTGGTAATCCAAAAATAACAGGTTCATTAACACTAAAGATTCCACATGGTAATGTTAGTTTTCCAAATGATTTATATTGTTCACTTTTAGCTTTAAAGAACATTAAAATAACAAGACCAATTGTAGCACCTGAACCACCTAAATTAGCTAAATCCCATAATCCAATATTTAATACATGCGGAATTGCTTTCCCTGCAGCCATGGCTGCTGTGTTATCTCCAATATAACTAAGCCAAATTGGAAATAAAATAGGTAATACTGTCATTGATCCATGAATTCCAAAGAACCATAATAATTGTGCAATTAAAATAATAATGATAAATGCTGGTAAATTTCCTGTTAATGATTGAAGTGGTGTTTGAATAATTGTATAAATGCAATCAGTTGCATTTCCATAAGCTGTCATTGCAAATAACGCTCTTAATACTAAAAATACAATGGTAATGATAACTCCTGCTAATAAAGATGATAAAGATTCACTGACCATTTCTGGTACAGAATCAGGTAATTTAATAACAATATTTTTTTCAGTAATTAAAGCTAATAATCTAGAAACCACTAGTCCTGCAAGTAATGCTACGAAAACTCCTTTTGTTCCTAAATAAGCTGTATTAAAGAAACTAATTCCACTATCTGCTAAAGTTGTACTATCTAATGGAATAAGTAACATATAAGCAAATAAAGATAAAAAACCTGATGTTAAAGTATATTTTTTATTTCCAAATACAGTTGCTCCACGATATCCTACTGCAAAAGCCATATAAACAGCTAATAAATTTGTAGTAACATTTTGAACTCCTGTAAATAACTGACCTAACCCTGTTTTAGCAAGTAAATCTGTATAAGGTTGCCATGAAATATTCGTTAAAATTGTAAAAACTGCACCTAACATGATTATTCCAAGAGTAGACATACATCCACCACTAATTGCATTTAAATATTTGTTTTGTGATAATTTATTAGCAACTGGAACAAGTGTTTTTTCTATAATAGATATTAATTTTTCCATTTCCTATTCTCCTTTATGTATCTGACATTGGCCTTTGTCTACATTGAGTATAACAAGAAAAAGAAAAAAATAAGTCATCAAAAAACCAGTGCTATTTTCAAAAATAAACACTGGTTTTCATAATCTGAAAATTTTATTAATAAGTAAAATAAATACAATAATACATGATGATTATTTCTAGTGTATAAAGTAATGATATGCGAGATTCAGTATTTGTATTATCTTGACTGCATAAAATAACTTCTCGATCAATAAATTCATTTATCATTTTTTGATGTTCATTCATTGTTAAAACAACAAGTTTAACTTTCTTTTCAAGAAGAATTTGTATAACTTCATTATGACGATAAAAATAGCCACCTTCAACACTTAAAATAATAACAGTACTACCTTCTTTTAAAGCATGTGCACTTTCTAACTGTTCTTCATTAGAAATAGCTACAGAAATATACTTATTCATTAAAGCAAAACGATTTTGTACATGTTGAGCTAGTAAAGTTGAAAACTCTAATCCAAGAATTAAAACGTCATCACTATCGTGTATATAAGAACAAATACGATCTAATTGTTCAAAATCAAGATGATCATAAGAAAATTGAATATTATTTATTACACGATTTGTATAATGCTGAAGAATTTCCTTAACATCATTTTTATTTGCTTTTATCACTTTAGGAGAATAATCAGTTTTTGAAATATCCAACGTATTCAAACAGGCGTTTTTAAATTCTTGAAAAGAATGAAATCCAATAAGTTTAACAAAACGTGAAATTGATGCTGGTGAAACATAGCATAAATCTGATATTTCATTAATTGTTTTTTTAGGAATCTCACTATAATGTGTTAAAAGAGCTAGTGCTATATCATAATTTGTATCTTTTTTATATTGACCATTAACATATCTTAATAATATTGATAATACTGAATTTGTATCCATAACTACTCCTCTATATCATATGATGATATTATTTTAACATATTTTTTTATTTTTATAAATTTTCTGCTAATAATTCTACTAAATGAATCGTTCTATACCACCTATTTTAAGTCCTTTTTCACAACCATTACAATAAACTAATATATTATTTTTATAATGTTTGACCCATTCTTTCATTTTCTTTTCTTGAATATTTTGTGGTAAAAGTTCAATATAGTGTTCTTTTAATCTTTGTATTGTTTGAGGTGCAATTTTGAACAAGTATATCTCCTTCCTTTAAAAAATCATCTTTACTTCGACAACACTTATCAATAATAGCGCCTTGTTCTTGCATATATTTTGTAATTTTATGAATAGCTTGTTCATGATTTTTTCTTACATCATAACCTCCTTCATATTGATTAGCAGCACTTGTTCCACCCCATAAAAAATCTTTATTCATCTTTTAACTTCCTCGTTTTTTTATTTTATATATTACTTTAATATATTAAAAGAACGGTTATAAACTATGGTATAAGATTTCGGTTTTTATTTAAAATAACAAAAAAAAGCGAAATTTAAGTTCGCTTTTAATCCAATTCATTAATAATGAAAGAGTTTCTTCATACATCCTTTGCTTCATACATAGACTTATCTCCTAAACGAATTAATTCTGTATAATCTGCATCCTTACCTTTCATAATAGCAATACATATACTGCAAGATACTGAGATAGTTTGTTGACTATTATTATCATAAAAACCACTTTTTAATAATTGAAGAAGTCTATTCATCTCTTTTTACCAACAAAACAAAAAATAAATTCATCTCCACCAACACGCCCTATTTTACCTTTAAGTTGTTCTTTTAAAACAGCCGATACAAATTGAAGTACCTTATCTCCAACTTGATGTCCAAAATAAGTATTAAAATCTTTAAAATGATCAATATCTAAAAACCCTAAAGTAATTTGTCCATCTTTTTCTGCTTGAGCTTGCAATATTTTTTGTTTTTCTTGATCTCGATTTTTTTCTTTTTCTATGTAATCTAATAATTCATTAATACTTATAGCAAGTTTACTAAATTCATCTTTTTGATTGGTTTCTAATCTAATTGAATAATCTTGTGTACGTTTGATTTGTTCAAAAGCTTGTATTTCTTTTTGAAAAGGAAAAGTTATCTGTTGAGCAAAGAAACTTTGAATCAATATTGCTCCTATAACTAATAAAATAAAGACCAATAAATAATATATTCTAAAAGATTGAATACTTTCTTTTTGTCTTGTATCACCTTCTTATCAAGTATAAAGTTTGCTACTTCCTTTTGGGAAGTTAATAAATGTGTTGTTTCTAATTTTTGAATAATTGACATGATTTTCACCCCATTTTGGTAATTCTTTGACCTATTTTTAAGTAGATTAGTTCACCTATCATTCCTATACCTATCCCTGATAAAATACCAAATAACATTAAATAGGGTAAATAATAAATAAATACAGAAGAATTAAAGAAACACATAGCAACGAGTAGTTGTCCAATATTATGAAATACACCACCCATAATTGAAATAATAAGATGTGAAAATAGTTTTGTTTTATTAAATATAAACATTATGAATAATGATAAAATACCACCTGCTAAACTATAAAGAAACATATAAAGATTTGTAAAAGCCATAGCTACAATCATAATTCTAAGTAATAAAACAATTAAAGCTTCTTTAAAACCAAAACATAAAAGCAACGTAAGGGTAACAACATTAGCAAGACCTATCTTAGCTCCTGGAATTCCTAGATAAAAAGGAAATAGTGTTTCAATATAACTTAAAACAATTGCAATTGCACAAAACAAAGAAAGATAGCATAATTTTCTAATAGACTTTTCCATCTTGTACTTCCTCTTTTCCTTCTTTTATTTCTATTATTAAATGATGTGGTAAACAAACAATTGTTGATCCTTTTTTATCAATTGTTCCTTGTTTAATACATAAATGATCTGGACAAGTAGCTTGTATCATTTTTACTTTTTGATTTTTTATTTGAATCGTATTTTTTTGATCTATTTTTATGATTTGATCTTCATTTAAAGAATAATAACCATATATTTGATTATCTTTTGTTATTTCTATTAATTGACCTTGTTTTCTTGATTTAAAGAAAAATAATCCTCCAATGATTAAAAATAAAATAACAATAACAACCAAATCATTTCTTAATGTTTTATTTTTCATTTTTTCACTCCATGATATAATAAGATAAAGGTGGTCTATATGAAAAAAATACTTATTTCTATCATTATTTTTTCATTTTTATTATGTGGTTGTCAAAAAACAACACCGCTATCTCATAAAGAATTTTGTTTAGATACAATTGTACAAATTACTTTGTATGATTCATCCTCTAAAAATATTTTAAATAACTGTTTCAATTTATGCAAGAAGTATGAACTTGTCTTTTCAGCGAATAATAAAGAAAGTGAACTCTATAAAATCAATCATGCTCATCACAAATTAGATGAACAACCTCTTTCTAAAGAACTTTTTAAAGTCATTAAAGAAGGTCTTTATTATAGTCAACTTTCTCAAGGTGCTTTTGATATAACCATTGGTTCTGTTTCTTCATTATGGAACTTTAAAGAAAATAAACTTCCTGATGATCAACAAATTAAAACTCATTTAAATGATATATCTTATCAAAATATTATATTAGATAATCAAAAAATACGCTTTTTAAATGAACAAACAATGATAGATTTAGGTGCGATAGCTAAAGGATATATCGCTGATCAAATTAAAAGTTATCTATTAAAAAATAAGGTTAACAGTGCTTTAATTAATTTAGGTGGTAATATTTTATGTGTTGGTCAAAAAAATAATAATCCATTTTCTATAGGCATTACTGATCCTCAAAATACAAATCATTCAATACTTAGTTTAAATATTAATAATTTATCGATTGTAACAAGTGGTACGTATCAAAGATATATTGAAATTAATTCAAAAAAATATCATCATATTTTAAATCCCTCAACTGGATATTGTTATGATAATGATTTATCTTCTGTTACTATTGTATCTAAAAGTTCTTTACAAGGAGATGCTTTAAGTACGGTTTGTTTTGCTTTAGGTAAAGAAAAAGGATTAGCATTACTCAATTCAATAAAAAACGTTTCAGGATGTTTTATTGATGATCATAATCAAATAAGCTATAGTAAAAATTTTAAAAAATATCTTTCAAATTAAAAACTCCTTTTGGGAGTTTTTATTCAATAATCTTTCTAGGACATTTTTCTTTACATTTTCCACAATGAATACATTTTGTATAATCGATATGTGCTAAAAAATCATCTACTGTAATTGCTTGAGTTGGACATACCTTTGTACATAGCATGCATCCAAGACATCCTGCTTTACAATTTTTATTAACAATAGCTCCTTTATCATGACTATTGCATCTAACATGACTATTTGCTTCATAAGGTACCATTTCAATAAGATGTTGTGGGCAAACATCCATACATTTTTGACATGATTTACATTTATCCTGATCTACTTGAGCAATACCATCAATAATATGAATAGCATCAAAAGCACAAGCTTTAACACAACTTCCATACCCAATACAACTAAAACGACACTTTTTATCACCACTACCAGGAACAATGGCGGCACTTAAACAATCATGAATACCATCATATTGATATTGTGTTTGAATTTGATCACAAGTCCCTTTACATTTTACATAAGCTACTAAATGTACATGGTTTTCTACTTCTAGATGCATGATTTCACCTATTTTTTTAGCAACTTCTTCGCCCCCAACAGGACATTGATTGATGGGTGCTTCTTTTTTAGCAATGGCACAAGCAAGTCCATCACATCCTGGATAGCCACAAGCCCCACAATTATTACCTGGAAGAATTGCCCTTATTTTTTCTTCATTTTCATCTACTTTCACTTCAAATTTTATACTTGCTAGCGAAAGTAAAATTCCAATCAGTAAACCTATTATTCCTACAACAAGAATTGAAATAATCATATGCATTCCTCCTAAATTAATCCTGAAAAGCCAATAAATGCAATTGCCATAAGACCGGCAGTAATTAAAACAATGGGTGAACCTTGAAGTACATGAGGAATATCATTATCAGCAATTCTTTCTCTTATACCAGCTAATATTGTAATAGAAATTGTAAATCCTAAAGCTGTTCCAAATCCAGCAACAACGCTTGTAATAAAATTATAATGATTTTGTACATTTGTTAAAGCAACACCTAAAACTGCACAATTCGTTGTAATCAATGGTAAGTAAACACCTAATGCATTATATAAAGCTGTCGAGTATTTTTTTAAAAACAATTCAACAAGTTGTACTAAAGCAGCAATAATAAGAATAAAAGTTACTGTTTCTAAGTATTCTACATGTAATAAAACAAGTAAACGATATAAAACGTGAGTAACTGCAGAAGCAATCGTAATAACAAAAATAACTGCACCACCCATCGAAAGAGCTGTTTTTGTTTGTTTAGAAACGCCTAAAAATGGACATAATCCTAAAAATTGTGATAAGACAACATTATTAACTAAAGATACACTAATGAGTGTTAGTATAAGTGTTTTCATTTTTCAGGATCCTCCTTTAACAAGGATTTATTAATTTGGCATTGACTACCATGACAATGTAAACAATCCCCTCCACATTTTAAAGATGAATTTTGTACATTTGTTGCACTAGGTAGCTTTAATTTATTTTGAATAGCTGTTAATAAAGCTAAGATAAAGAATGCTCCTGGTGCCATTACAAAAATAGTAATTGGTTCAAAGGAAATAGGTAAAGTCATTGAAAATGCTGTTCCAGAACCTAAAATTTCTCTTACTAAACCTATTGAGGTTAATGCGAGAGTAAAACCTAACCCCATTCCTAATCCATCCATTATAGAAAGAAGCGGATTATTTTTAGAAGCAAAAGCTTCTGCTCTTCCTAAAATAATGCAATTAACAACAATTAAAGGAATATAAATACCTAATGTATCATATAATGAAGGAATATATGCTTGAAGTAGTAATTGAACAACTGTTACAAGTGATGCTACAATCACTATATAAGCAGGTATTCTCATACGACTAGGAATTATTTTTCTAAGTGCTGAAATAACAAAATTCGACATAATTAAAACAGTCATAGTTGTAAGTCCCATTCCCATACCATTAATAGCTGATGTAGTAACAGCAAGTGTTGGGCACATTCCTAGCATTAAAACAAAAGTAGGATTTTCTTTAATGATACCATTATATAAAGGTTCTAAATATTTCTTCATATGATCATCTTCCTTTCAATAAATCATAAAAATCTAATGCTGCATTCATTCCATTTGTCATTGCTTTTGAAGTAATTGTCGCTCCTGATAACGAATCAATTTCATCATCTTCTTGCTTACCAGTTTTTACAACTTGGAATTTCTTTACTTTTTTACCTACATATTGATTTCTAAAATCTTCATTTTTAGCATTCATTCCAAGTCCTACTGTTTCATCAATTGATAAAATTTCAACTCCTGTAATTTCTTTTTGAAGGTTGATACCAACAATTAACTCAATATCTCCACCAAAACCATCATGATCAACAACTTGAATAATATAGCCTATATCCTCTTTTTGTTTAAAAGATTTTAAAGCTTTTTCAATTGTTATCCCATTTTTACCATAATTATTTTTTAATTGTTTAGCTAATTTATTGATTTCTTTTGAATTAATTTCTTTAAATGATGTTGCTTCTTTCATGACTTCTAAATAAGCATCTTGTTGACTTTGTTGAGCTTGTTTTTCAATAGGGCTTAGAGTAATTTGGTAAACATAACCTAAAACACCACCACATATGACCGTAATAATACATAAAATAAGAATATCTTTTATTATTTTCTTCATTGATAAACACCGCCTTTTAAAGTGAATTTATCAATTAACGGAACAAGTAAATTAGAAATAATAATTGCATAAGAAACACCTTCTGTACTAGTTCCAAAAAAACGAAATAATCCCGTTAAAACACCTAATAAAACTCCATAAATTATTTGTCCTTTTTGATCCATTGGACTTGTTACATAATCAGTAGCCATAAAGAATGCCCCTAAAATAAGTCCTCCTCCACAAAGCTCACAAGCTAAATAGTAAAAATCAAAAGAACAAGGTGAAAATAATAATGTAAAAATAGAAAAAGTTATGATATAAGTCATTGGAATTATTAATTTAATAACTCCTTTAATAAGTAAATAAACAACTCCTATAAGCAAAGCAACCGTAGAAGTTTCCCCTATTGTTCCAGCAGTATTTCCAATAAACATCCTTATTAAATCAAAGCTTTCTCCATTTTTTAAAATTGCAAGTGGCGTTGATGAAGTCATCCCGTCAAATGCAAAATTTGTCATTCTTCCAGTAAAGGAAATCAATAAAAAACATCTTGCTGCTAAAGCTGGATTCATAAAATTTTGTCCTAAGCCTCCATAAAATTGTTTAACCACAATAATAGCAAAGAGACCACCAATAACAGGAAGCCATAAAGGAACTGTTGATGGTAAATTTAAAGCAAGAATAAGTCCTGTGACAACTGCTGATAGATCTTTGATGGTAATTGTTTTTTTCATAAAACACTCATATAAATATTCTGCTAAAACACATGTTGTTATCGTTGTTACAATAATCAATAAAGCATTTATTTTAAATTGAATAATTCCAAATAAAGTAGCTGGTATTAAAGCAATAATGACATCTAACATAATAGAGGATGTTGTAACACGATCTTTAATATGCGGTGAAGCAGAAACATGTAGTAATTGATTCATGAATAACACCTACTTTCTTTTATTAATAGAGACTAAATATTTCATCTTCTTAAATGCCTGTGTCATATTTCTTTTTGCTGGACATGTATAGCTACAACAACCACATTCTATACATTCCATTCCACCATTTAAAATAAAGGCCTCTGTATCATTTTTTGTTGCTATTTGATAAAGTTTTTGAGGAACTAATAAACTCGGACAAACATCCTTACATCTACCACAACGTATACATGCAGAAGGTTCAAAAAGGGATACTTCATCTTGTACAAGTGCAAGTAAAGAACTTGATGTCTTAGTTACAGGTATATCTAAATGAATAAGGGCACTTCCCATCATTGGACCTCCACAAATAAGTTTTTGAACTTCAGATTTGAAACCTCCTAATTGTTCAACGATCCATTTAAAACTCGTTCCTATAGGAACTTCAATATTGCTAGGTGTTATTCCATCACCCGAAATCGTCATTACTTTAGAAATTAAAGGTTGATTATAACGAACCGCTTGATTAATAGCAATCACTGTTGCTACATTATCAACAATACATCCTACATCTAAAGGAAGCATTTTAGAATTTAATGTCTTTCCTGTTAAAACCTTAACAAGCATTCTTTCTCCACCTTGAGGATATTTTGTTTTTAGTTCTTTCACAGCAATTCTTTTTTCATATTTACACTTTTCTTTTAATAAATGAATAGCCTCTTTTTTATTATCTTCAATGGCAATATAACAAAGAGCTTTTGGAAACATTTCTAATAGAACATGAATTCCTGCTATTAGTTCATCTGTTTTTTCAAGCATCAAGCGATAATCACTTGTAAGATAGGGTTCACATTCCGCACCATTAACAATATAATATTGAACTTGATTTGAATCTTTAACAGATAATTTTACATGTGTAGGAAACCCTGCTCCTCCTAGACCAACTATACCTGCTGCCTTAATTCTTTCAATTTTTTCTTCATAAGTTAATTCTTGTTTATTATTATTATTTTCAACTTTTTGATATAATCCATCATTAGCAATAACAATTGATTCTTGCATTTTCCCACTGACATCCATTCTTTCTTCTATTTTTTTTACTACACCTGAAACTGAAGAAATAATAGGACTTGATACAAATTGATCTGAAGTAGCTATTATTTGTCCTACTTTTACATTATCTTTTATTTTTACAATTGGTTGACAAGGTGCACCAATATGTTGTTTTAAAGGAAATACAACTTTATCACTTGCTTTTATTTTAATAATAGGTAAATCCTTTGTATATTGTTTTTGATCTTTTGGATGTATACCTCCAATAAATGATTTTAAACTCATAACTTCCATCCCCTTTAACCCTATTTTAGTCCTATTATTTTCAAATTGAAAGCGTTTACAACAAGTTAAAAAATTAACTTGTTTTCTTTGAAATATATGAAAATTATGTGATTTTAATCACATTTAAATATAAAAAAAAGATAGCTTTCGCTATCTTAAAAATACTAATTTTGTTCATAAAATTCTTCGTCATCTAACATTGGATAAGTTGTAAGTTGTTGTGCATCTAAATTTACTTTATGCATATTAACTGCTGTAATTTGTCTTCTATTATAAGTTGTGTAATAATAGATTCCTTTTTGACTATTCCAACATGAAGTATAAATTGTAATTTCATATTTACCATCTGCTACTTCACAACATCCTCTTTGTTGTTCAACTGAACCTAAAATATGAAAAAATTGATTAACACTATCTCTTTCATTATCTTTTGATTGTCCGTTCATTTTAGTAAATGCAACACGTACAAAACGTGACATTGAAGATAAATCACCAGGTAAACCAAGTGCTCCCATACCTCTTGAATATGTTTGTAAATCTAATTCTTTAGAAAAAAGATTTTGCGGTTGTTTTGGAGAAAGCGACATGTAATTATTTAAGTTGAATAATTGTTTATCAAATGAAGGATTATTTGCAAGAACTCCTACAGGATTTTCATAAATATTTAATCCTTCTTTTACTGATTCAACTGTTATTGAACCACTTTGATCTGCAATAATCCAATGTAATGAAGCTACAGGTAATTGTTCATTATAAGGTGTATTCACTAAATTGATTGTATGAATAAGTTTTTTAGCTTCGTTTAATGAAGCACATTGACTTAATACCCAAGGGATAAACTCATATTGAGCAACGTTGACTGCTCCTTCTTTAACCTCTTGATAACAAGCATTTCCGACAAAATTTAAACCTGCCATTCCTAAACCTTTTTCATTAACAGCATCATAGTATAATGGATAATCTTCAACTACATGAGCCATACCAATCATGGCATAATGTTCAATATTTTTTAATCCATGTCTATATTGTAAAGGATAGTTTCTCGGCATAATAGCTATTTTTTCACCATAGGAAAATTCATAATCCAAAGTTCTACCCATATAAAAATCTTTTGTTTGATAAGTTGCTGCTGTACACATATAAAATCTCTCCTTCTTTTCATTGTTTTGCTATTATATAGTATAACCCATTTATTTCATCTTTATGAATTAGAAAAGAAAAACACTCCTAAGAGTGTATTTCGAATATTATTTAACTTCAACAAGTTCTAAATAGCTTGTTGCACCTTTAACTCCTGGTGTTCCACCAGTAACTAAGATTTTTTGACCAGGTTTTACACCATTTTCTCTAGCAATAATACTTGCATAATCAATCATTGAAATACGTGAATTTAATGGTTTACAAGGAACAGCTTTAACACCCCAGTTTAAAGCTAATGCTTTTACTGTTTTTATAGATGGAGTTGCTGCTATAATACGAGATTTTGTACGATAACGCGCCATTTTACGAGCAGTAAATCCTGATTCTGTAAAGGCTATAATCGCTGCTACATTAAATTTATAAGCAATTTCAGCAACTGACATACAAATAGCTTCACTTGTATCATCTGGTGCTGTACGAATAGCTTGTCTTTGTAAGCTTTGATAATCCAAAGTTCCTTCTGTTTTTAAAGCAATTTTAGACATCATCATGACTGCTTCTTGAGGATATAATCCACTTGCAGATTCACCAGATAACATAATTGCATCTGTACCATCATAAATCGCATTAGCCACGTCAGATACTTCCGCACGTGTTGGCCTTGGATTTTGTTGCATACTTTCTAACATTTGAGTGGCAGTAATAACGATTTTACCACGTTGTTTACATTTTTTAATAATTGACTTTTGAATAAGTGGGACATCTTCAGCAGGAACTTCTACACCTAAGTCACCACGAGCAACCATGATACCATCAGCAATATCAAGAATTTCATCAACGTTTTCAACACCTTCTTGATTTTCAATCTTAGCTAAAATTTGAATATCATTTCTACCATTTTCAATTAATAATTTTTTGATATCAATAATATCTTGTGCTCTTCGACAGAATGAAGCAGCTACATAATCAAAAGGTTGACCTGCTCCAAATGTTAAATCTGAAATATCTTTAGGTGATAAATAATCAAATCCTAATTTAATACCTGGAACATTGATTCCACGTTTATTTTTTACTTCTCCATCATTTGCTGCAACACAAACAATATCAGTTCCTTCAATATGATCAACTAATAATTCTACTTGACCATCGTTTACTAAGATATAACCACCAGGTTTAACATCTTTATATAAATCTTTATAAGTGATTGTAAATCTTTCACTTGTACCTTCGATATCTTCTACACAAATAATAGAAGTTTGCCCTTTTTTAAAAGTAGTTTTACCACCAACAAAATCACCTGTACGAATTTCAGGTCCTTTTGTATCTAATAAAATAGCAACATTTGTAGATAATTCTTTATTAATTTCTAATAATGTAGTAATTTTTTCTGCATGTTCTTCATGTGTTCCATGTGAGAAATTTAATCTCATGACATTCATTCCAGCTTTTACTAATTTTGTAAGCATTTCTTTGCTTTCAGATGCTGGTCCTACAGTACATACAATTTTTGTTTTTGACATAATCTCGTTTTTCTTCATAACTTTTGCCTTCCTTTACTCTCTACAATTTTAAGTATAAACCTATTTTTTTACTTTAACAATGGTCAAAAGTAATGTAAGCACATCCACTTGAAAATATTTACTTTAATGTAAATTTGTTACATCTATTTATATGATTTATCAAAAACAAGAAAATATTTTTCTATTAAAAAAACCTTTTAAAGTAAGCTCTAAAAGGTTTAAATATTATTGGTATTCAAAATAATCTTTACTATGATGTACTGCAATTTCTAGAGGTAAAGTTTCTAATAATTCTGGTAATTTTTCTTCAATGATCACTTCTAAATGATGCCCTGGATCTATTAATAAACAATCATGATCTATCGCATATTTAGCATGGCGATATTTAGTATCACCTGTAATATAACAATCTACTTGATCAGCAAGAATTTCTAAGTCATCTGCTGCACTTCCCCCGCAAATAGCAATTGTATGTATCATTTTATTTGTATTTTTACTATATTTTAAATGTTCTATATGAAAAATGTCTTTTACTTTTTCAATGAAATCTTTTCCATTTATAGCTTCATTTAAAATAGCTTTCTTTCCAACTTCATAATGATCATAACAAGTAACATCATGAACACCTAACTTTTGAATCAACCAATCATTCATTGAAATACCATTTTGTCCTCGATCTAAACATGTGTGTAAACTATAAACAACAATATCATGTTTCATGGCTGTTGAAATAAATTTTCCTTGATGTAAAGAAGTATCTAAATTTTTAATCTTTTCTAATAAAAAAGGATGATGTGTAATTAACATTTGACAATTATTTTCAATACAGGCTTGTAATGTTTCATTATCAGCATTTAAAGCAATATAAACTTTTTTAACTTCCTTTTCTCTACTTCCAATTTGTAGACCACAGCAATCAAAATCCATTTGAAGATTTAAAGGAAAATATTTCTCCAAATGATTCATAATTTCATAAGCTTTCATTAAGTTCACCTTCAATTAATTGTTTTTGTTTTTCTAATTCTAAATATCTTGGATGATTTGATGGCAAATCTTTCATAATCTTTAAATATGTTTGATATTGTTTTTGCCAATAACGAATAAATAATTCATCTTTATTTTTTCTTAAAACTGGACCAAACATCATATCTTCTTGATTATATTGAATATCTTGATTTGTATTTTCTACAACCATCATTTCATAAATATGATGACCATCTTTAATCATCTTTTCATCAACAATTTTAAAATGATTTTTAAATAAATATTTTCTTAGATGATCCGTATTAGCGTTAGGTTGTAAATAGAATTGTTTAACTTTGTTTAAATACGCTTTATTTTTTTCTAATATTTCTACAATTAGAAATGATCCCATTCCAGCAATCGTTACCATATCAACTTCTTTATCAAGAATAGGATCTAATCCATCTCCTAATAATGCTTCTACATTTTCTTCAAAATGATATTGCTTAATAGTAGAAAGTGACGCCGCAAAAGGACCTTTTGCGACATCACAGGCATAAGCTTTCTCTATAATATTTTTTTCAATTAAATAACATGGCAAATAAGCATGATCTGTTCCAATATCTGCCAAGATATTTCCTTTTTTATGTTTTTCTACCAAATAAGCAAGTAATTCTAATCTTTTTGATAGTTTCATTAACGATCTAAGAAATCCTTTAATCTTTTAGAACGAGATGGATGTTTTAATTTTCTTAATGCTTTTGCTTCAATTTGACGAATACGTTCACGTGTAACGTTAAATTCACGACCTACTTCTTCAAGAGTTCTTGTTCTACCATCATCTAATCCAAAACGAAGTCTTAAAACTTTTTCTTCACGATCAGTAAGTTCTAATAAAACATCATTTAATTCATCTTTTAATAATTCGTTTGCTGCATAATCATTTGGTGACATAGCGCCTTCATCTTCAATAAAATCACCTAAATGAGAATCATCTTCTTCACCAATTGGTGTTTCTAATGAAACGGGTTCTAAAGAGATTTTTTGAATTTCACGTACTTTTTCTGGTGTCATACCATCCATTTTTTCAGCAATTTCTTCAGCAGATGGTTCTCTACCTAATTCTTGAATTAATTGTCTTTGAATACGTGTTAATTTATTGATTGTTTCTACCATGTGTACTGGAATACGAATTGTACGGGCTTGATCGGCAATTGCACGTGTAATTGCTTGTCTAATCCACCAAGTCGCATAAGTAGAGAATTTAAATCCTTTTGTATAATCAAATTTTTCTACTGCTTTGATTAACCCCATGTTTCCTTCTTGGATTAAATCTAAGAATAACATTCCACGTCCAACATATCTTTTAGCGATGGAAACAACTAATCTTAAGTTTGCTGCAGCAAGTTCTTTTTTAGCTTGTTCATCTCCTTCAAGAATTCTTTTAGCTAATTCAATTTCTTGATCATGATTTAATAATTCAACTCGCCCAATTTCTTTAAGATACATTTTTACAGGATCATTAATTTTAACATTACTTCCAAGTTGAGTGCTTTCGCTTTCTTTATCATCATCATGTTCTTGATACATATGTAATGTATCCCCTGTCATCATATCGAAATCACCATCAAAATCTAAATCAGGAGTATCGTCTGCATCATCTATATCAAGGTCTAAATCATCATCCATTGCAGGAACGCCTGCAAGTAACATATCATCATCTACATCTAATGAATCTAAATCATCATCAGAAATGGTAATTTGATTTTGTTGAATATATTCAAGTAATTCTTCTGCGAGTTCATCACTTAAATCATAATTCATTAAATATTCATCAATTTGTTCTTGGGTTAATACATTGTTATTGTTTTTTGCTTCATTTACAACTAATTTTTTTAAATCATCAAATGAAACTGCTTGTACTTTTTTCTTTGCCATAGTTTACTCCTTATCTTTTGATTCTATAATTTCTTGAAGAATTTTTGCTTGTTGACGAGGATCATATGTTTGTGATAGCTCCTGTTCAAGTTGTTTAATTCGTTCAATTTTAAGTTTTTCTTGTATTATTTTGATATAATCATCAATTGCTTGATTTGATTCTAATTGAGGTAAATGTAAAGATGATATTTCTAAAATTCTTTTAACAATATCTTGATCATCAATCATATTAATCAAATCAGCAACTTCTAAAATGACGTACTGACGATAATAATCAATAATATAGGAAGCAATTAAGCGATTAACTTTATCATACATATAGCCTGCTTTTGCTTCATATTCCATCGCATACTTTTTATCCTGCATCATATAATATAACAAATCTCTTTCAGCCTTTTGATACTTATCAATCAATCTTGAAACATGATCATAAGTCACTGGTCTAAAAGGTATTGGTTTTTTTACAAGAGTTTGTTGACTCATTAAATGATGAATTGTTTCTTTAGAAAATCCTGATTTTTTTTCAAGTTGACCAATATAATAATCTTGATCAACAATATCATCCAATTGCATGATGACTTTAACCATGGATTCTAAATAATTTTTTCGATCTTCATAATTATCAACATTGATACGTTCATAATAATAATTTAATTTAAACTCAACAGCACTTATTGGATTTTTAAAGAGTGCTATTAATTCATCTTTTCCTTTAGCTTCTAGAAATTCATCTGGATCCATTGCATCAGGAATAACCACGATTGATGTATGAAATCCTTCATTATTTAAAGCATCCACACATTTTATCATCGCATTTTTTCCAGCTTGATCACCATCAAGACATAAAACAATATCATTTGATAATCGTTTTAACATTTTTAAATGTTGTGAAGTTAAAGCTGTTCCCATAATTGCGACAGTATTTTTAATACCCGCTTTATATAATGCTATTACATCCATAAAACCTTCTAGAATAATAACTTTACCTTCATTTCTAACATCATTTTTTATACGATGGTAATTGTATAAGGTCTCTCCTTTAATAAAAATTTTAGATTCAGGAGAGTTCATATACTTGGATTCTTTTTGATTTTTTTGATAGATACGACCACTAAAGCCAACAACACGTCCTTCACTATTATGTAAAGGAAACATAATACGATTGGAATAGCGATCATATCCCACTTTAGATTCTATAACAAGTCCTGATTCATAAGCTTGCATTCTTGAAAAACCAGATTTTTCAAAAGCTTTTAACAAAATATTTTGTTCCGGTGCATAACCAATTTCAAAATAGTCAATAATATCTTTAGATAAATGTCTTTGACTTAAATAACTATTTGCTTCTAAAGCAAGCTTCGTCGTTAAATAATGTTTATAAATACGATTAGCTTCTTCATGCATTAAATAGTATGGTTCTAATTCTTGATTTACATGTGGTTTTTCTTCATAAAATGTAAAATCACCTAAATCAACATTTCCCATTTGAGCCACCATTTTGACAGCTTCCATAAAGGAAATTTTTAAGTAATCTTGTAAGAAAGTAAACACATTTCCACCGTGTGAACATACAAAACATCTATAGATCTGCTTTTCAGGTGAAACAGACATTGACGGATGATCATCATTGTGAAATGGGCACCTTGCTAAATAATTACGTCCTCTTCTTTCTAAAGGAAGATAATTGCCAATAACATCAACGATATCAACGCTTTGTCTTATTTCATTGATTTTTTCATTTGAAAGTCTTGGCATAATAATCTCCTTTATTAGAATGTAATTTTATCTTGAATATAACCTACTAATTGATCAATTGGTAAACGTACTTGTTCCATGGTATCTCTATCACGAACAGTAACAGCATTGTCTTCCATTGTATCAAAATCAACAGTCACACAATATGGTGTTCCAATAGCATCTTGACGACGATATCTTTTACCAATTTGACCTGCAACATCAAATTCAACAGAGAAATGTTTAGCAAGTGTTGCATAAACTTCTTCAGCTTTTTCACTTTGTTTTTTAGTAAGTGGTAAAACTGCTACTTTATATGGAGCAATGGCAGGATGTAATTTCATCACTGTTCTTGTATCTCCATTTTCTAATGTTTCTTCTTGATAACTATCACAGAAAATAGATAAGAATAAACGGTCTGCCCCTACAGATGGTTCAATAACATATGGAATATATTTTTCATTTGTTTGAGGATCTAAATATTCTAAAGATTTTTTAGAATGTTCCATATGACGAGATAAATCATAATCTGTACGGTCTGCAATACCCCATAATTCACCCCATCCAAATGGGAATTTATATTCAACATCACATGTAGCCTTAGAATAGAAAGATAATTCTTCTTTTTCATGATCTCTGAATTTTAAATTTTCTTCTTTTAATCCTAAGTCTAATAAGAATTTTTTACAATAAGCTTTCCAATAATCAAACCATTCTAAATCAGTATCTGGTTTACAAAAGAATTCTAATTCCATTTGTTCAAATTCTCTTGTTCTAAAAATAAAGTTACCTGGTGTAATTTCATTTCTGAATGATTTACCAATTTGACCAATACCAAATGGTACTTTTTTACGAGAAGTTCTTTGAATATTTTTAAAGTTTACAAAGATTCCTTGTGCAGTTTCTGGACGTAAATAAACAACAGATTTATCATCTTCAACAACACCCATATGTGTTTCAAACATTAATTTAAATTGTCTAACATCAGTGAAATTACTTTTTCCACAGTTAGGACAAACAATATTATGTTCTTTAATATAAGACATTGTTTGTTCATTAGACCAACCTTCACTATGTACAGAAGGATCATATGCTTCAATTAATTTATCTGCACGATGTCTTGTTTTACATTCTTTACAGTCAATTAACGGATCAGAGAAACCACCAACATGTCCTGAAGCTTCCCATACCTTTGGATTCATGAAAATAGCTGAATCTAAACCAACGTTATAAGGAGATTCTTGAATGAATCTTTTCCACCATAAACGTTTAATATTGTTTTTCATTTCAACCCCTAATGGTCCATAATCCCAAGTATTTGCTAGTCCATCATAGATTTCTGAACCTTGATATACAAAACCAGTTGATTTTGCATGATTTACTAATTTATCCATATCTTTAGTTGCCATAATTTTCTCCTTTTTTACGATATAAATGAATAAAGACTTGGCTTTCCAAGTCTTCTATCTTCTTTTCGCGTACAAATAAAATACCCTTATAGTGGATATTTGTCAACCAACTATAAGGGTACTATATATAGGTTCTTTCGTCTAACCAATGCATAATATCATGATAGACATCTCGATAATTATTATCATGTAAAATATCTTGTTTTTTATTATCATAAATCTTATATTGGAGATCTTTTAGACCATTTCCTTTTAATATTTGATAAAGTTTTATAGTATCTTTTCCATTTTTAGTAAGATTATCAAAACCACCTGATAATAAATAAACAGGTAAATAATCAGGTATATGTTTTAGATGATCTTCATCACTTACATATTTTATGTATTCCAATATATCATGATAGGCTTGATTTGTATAAACAAAATCACTTAAAGGATCTTCTTGATAAAGCTGTACTTCTTTTTGATTACTCATTTTATAACAACCATTTAAATTTTTTTGTAAAAATAAATCAACTGCTTTTTTTATTACTCTTGAACGATTCATTTGTCCATGTAGTAAAATATTTAAATCAACAATCGTTTTCATACGATAATAAAAATTATTTTTCATACATGTTCCAAGCATTATCATTCCATTAATATAATTTCCATACGTCATGGCATATTTAAATAATACGAGCGAACCAAAATCAACACCAATCATAAAATAAGGAAGGTCTTCATATCTTTTAGCGATAATATGTCTTAAACGTTGCATATCTTCAATCAAAGTATCAAGCGCATTTCCGCTTCCAAAATAGCCTTGTTCAAAATGATAAAGTGATTTACCATGCCCAGGAAAATCAGGCACGACTACAATAAAACCTTCATGACTTAAATATTCCGCAAATTTTTGATAACGGTCTGAATGTTCACATAATCCATGATGAAGTTGAATGATTCCCTTATATCTTAATATCACATTTGGTTGATAAATATCAAATTTAATATGTGTTTGTGTTAAGGAGGTATACGTTTCTGTAAGTTTCATCATTTATGCCCCCCTTGTATAAGATCTGTTATAGTTTTGCCTTTTTGTACGTGGTTTAATCAGGCATTTTTTACCAAATCCAATCAAATCTTTTCGATTAGCTTTGATCAAGGCTTCATATACAAGGTCATAGTTTTTAGGATTCTTATATTGAATCAAGGCTCTTTGCATCGCTTTTTCTTTAGGATCTTTTGGCACATAAACAGGTGTCATATCACGAGGATCCAACCCTGTATAATACATCGTTGTTGAAAGTGTTCCTGGTGTTGGATAAAAATCTTGTACTTGTTCTGGTTGATGATGAATATCTCTTAAATATTCCGCCAGTTCGATAGCATCTTCTAAACGGCATCCTGGATGAGAGGACATTAAATAAGGCACTAAGAATTGTTTTTTATTATATTTTTCATTAATACGATAATATTTATCAACAAATTTTTCGTAAAGCCCACGTCTTGGTTTACCCATCTTATCTAAAGCATGATTACTGATATGTTCAGGGGCAACTTTTAATTGTCCTGAAATATGATGTTGAACAAGCTCTTCAAAGAAATGATCATTTTTATCATACATGAGATAATCGTAACGAATTCCTGAACGTACGAAAACTTTTTTAACGTTTGGAAGCTGTCTTAATTTTGTAAGTAATGATAAATAATCTTCATGATCAACTTTTAAATTTTTACAAGGTTCTGGCCATAAGCATTGTTTTGTAGGACAAGCCCCTTTGGTTTTTTGTTTATCACAAGCAGTATCTCTAAAGTTAGCTGTTGGGCCACCAACATCATGAATGTATCCTTTAAAATCAGGATCCCAAACCATTTTATTTGCTTCTGCAATAATTGATTCATGACTTCTTGCTTGAATAATTCTTCCTTGATGGAACGCTAAAGCACAGAAATTACATGATCCAAAACACCCTCTATTTGAAATAAGTGAGAATTTAACTTCATCAATAGCTGGAACGTGTTGATAACTTGGATGATAATCACGATTGTAATCATAACCATAAGCTCTATCGAATTCTCTTTGGGTAAGTGGTCTATTCGGTTTATTTTGAACCACATACCATCCTTGATAAGGTTCAACTAAGATTTTAGCATTATAATGATCGGTATTTAAATATTGTTTTTGGAAAGATTCAGCGTATTTTCTTTTAGATGTTGTAATTTCTTCGTAACTAGGAAGCATTATATAATCAGCTTCATTTAAATCATCGATATTTTTTGTTTTATAAACTGTTCCATCTAAATACGTTAAATATTTAATATCTAACCCACTATCTAATGCTTCTGCAACTTCAATAATACTGTTTTCTCCCATTCCAAACATTAATAAATCTGCATTGGCATCAATAATAATCGATTTTCTAACCTTATCACTCCAATAATCATAATGAGCTAAACGTCTAAGAGAAGCTTCAATTCCTCCAATTAAAATATTAGCATCAGGAAATGCTTGTCTTGCCATTTGACTATAAACAATCACTGCTCTATCAGGTCTTTTAAAACCTTCGCCACCTGATGTATAAGAATCTTTATGTCTTCTTTTTTTAGAAACAGTATAGTGATTGACCATTGAATCAATATTTCCTGAAGAAATTAAAAAACCTAAACGAGGTTTCCCAAATTGCCTAAATTCTTCTACCTTATGCCAATCTGGTTGCGATAAAAAAGCAACCTTAAAACCATTTGCCTCTAATGTACGACAAATAATAGCTGCTCCAAATGAAGGGTGATCTACATAAGCATCACCACAAATATAGACAAAATCTACCTCTTGCCATCCTCTTTCTTCCATTTCTTTTCTATTTATCGGTAAAAATTGTCCCATCTATAAATCCTCCCCTTACTTTTGTTTCTATTATAGTCAAAATATGTTTATAAAAAAAGACAAAAGTGTCTACTTTTGTCATATTTTTGAAAGACTTTGAATCATTTTCTTTGTTTTAAATAAAATCCCCGTCATCTCATCAACATAATAATCCATAATTTCCATTAATAAATCAATAGATTCATCCGGTACTTTAAGTTGATCAATAGAATCAATCGTTAATTTATTAATATGACGAAAAGCCTTTAATGTTACCTTATCTAATTGTTTATCATGAAGTGATAAACAATCATGACAGACAAAGCCCCCATCTTCTAAACTGATTCCTGCTATATGATCTTGTCTTAAACATCTTACACAGCCATCAACTTGTAAAGCCATCCCGCATCTTTTTAAAATAAATGCATTATATAATAGATAAACCAATGGATAGGGATAACCATGATTTAGAGCATCTAATGATTTTTTTAAAGTATCAAAGATTTCTAAATCCGGTTGATTATCCTCTTCATTCTTTAAAACAAATTCCATAAAATAACTTGCATACGCTTCTAATTCAAGATTTTCTTTAATATAGCGATAAAAATCAACCGAACTTGCTTTAATCATCGTTGATAAACCATTTCTAGGTATAAAAGTAAACTCTGAAAGTGTAAGACTTTGACAAGCCGAAGCATTTTTACTTTTTAATTTTTTTACACCCCGAGCAATCAAAGTCATTTTTCCATAATCTTTAAAATACACAGTGACTAAAGAATCACTTTCTTTATAAGGATGCGTCTTTAAAACAATACCTAAAGAAACAACTTCTTCTTTTTTAATAGTCATCTTCGTTATAACCAAATTCTTTTAAATATTTTTGTTTATTACGCCAATTATTTTCAACTTTAACAAATAATTCCAAATGCACTGTTGTTTGTAAAAAACGTTTCATTTCTCTTTGTGCATTTTGACGAATTTTTTTGATCATACTTCCTTGTTTACCAATCAAAATACCCTTTTGAGATTTACGATCGACAACAATTGTCGCAATAACTTCTACACTGCCATCCTCTAATTCTGCCATTCTTTCAACAACGATTGCAACACTATGAGGAACTTCTTCTCTTGTAAAATAAAGAATCTTTTCTCTAATAAATTCAGCCATCACAAATCTTTCTGGATGATCTGTCATTTGATCTTTTGGATAATACATCATTCCTTCATTTAAATATGTTTTAATTGTAGAAATCAATGTATCCACATTTTGATCTTCTAAAGCTGAAATAGGAATGATTTCTTTAAAATCAAAAAGTTCTTTCCATTCTGTTAATTTTTTAATAACTTCATCTTTAGAAACAAGATCACATTTATTAAGTAAAAGGAAAACCGGTCCATCCGCTTCTTTTAATCTTTCAATAATAAAACGGTCTCCTCTACCAATCGTTTCATTTGCTGGTGCAATAAATAAAACCATATCCACTCCATAAATACTATTTAAAGCCGTCGTATTCATAAAGTTTCCTAAACCATCTTGAGGTTTATGGATTCCTGGTGTATCCATAAAAATGATTTGTGCTTCATCATCTGTATAAATACCTTGAATTGTATTACGTGTTGTTTGAGCAACATCTGACATGATTGCAAGCTTTGTTTTTAATATTTGATTTAATAAGGTAGACTTTCCAACATTTGGACGTCCTACAATACTGACAAATCCTGATTTAAAACTCATAAACTCTCTCCTATAAATACCATTGGTAATAATTCACCAATTGTATGTTTTTCTACTTTTTCTTTATTTGCTAGAAAGATGGGCATCTCTAAATCAACAAGTTCTGATAATACTTGGCGACATGCCCCACATGGAGAAGCAATCGGACTACAATCAGCAACAATTGCTAGTCCAATAATATCTTCTTTGCGATAACCTTTACAATAAGCGCCAAAGACAGCATTTCTTTCTGCACACATTGTTGACCCATAAGCAGCATTTTCAATATTACATCCTTGAACAAATGTTCCATCTTTTAAAGCAATACAAGCTCCTACTTTAAAATGACTATAAGGAACATACGCATTTTCTCTTGCTTTCCAAGCTAAATCGATTAATTTATTTTGGTCCATATTATTTCCTTTCAATATTTAAAGCATTCAATATTTCTTTTTGTCTTGAAAACATCACTTTTTCATCCTCTTCATTCATATGATCAAATCCAAGCAAATGTAATAAACCATGTGTAAATAAAAAACACATTTCTCGATAAAATGAATGACCATATTCTTCTGCTTGCATTTTAGCATGATCAATTGAAATAAAAATATCTCCTATTTCTCTTGGCATACCTTCAATATAATATTGTTCACTATCTTCTAAAGCAAAACTAATAACATCTGTACTACGATCAATTTTACGATATTCCTTATTGATTTCATGAATACGCTGATCATCTACAAAAATAACTGATAATTCTAAATCATCATGAATACCTAATTGTTTACATGCTTCTTGAATAATTTCTAAATAAATACTTTCATAATCTTCTTTAAAATCTTCTACTTCATTATTAAGTGCTAAATCTATTTCCATAATCTTCCTCACCCACTATTTTTCCTGAATCAATTATAACACAGTCAAACTGGCAGTTCATCATATTTATTTGATGAGAAACAATAATCACGATGATCTTTTGAAAACTTAGATAATTGATCAATAATTGTAATCTTTCTTGATCTATATTACTAAATGCTTCATCTAAAATCAAAACATCGGGTTCACTTAATAGTGCACGAATAATCATCACGAGCTGTCCTTGTCCCGATGATAAAAAGCCACCCTGTTCATCAAGCTTTAAATCTAAACCATTTACTAAATCATCCAACATAAAATAATGCAATAATTCTATCATTTTATTCTCTAAAAACAAACGATCAAAAATTATATTCGTTCTTAATGATTCTTTATAAAAAACAGGAGTTTTATTTAAATATTTAATATGACTATAATAACTATTTAAATCAAGTTCTTGTAGATTGATTCCATTAATAACAATTTCTCCTTTTGTTGGTTGTAATTGATTCATGATCAGTTTTAAAAGTGTTGATTTACCACTTCCTGTTTTTCCTTGAATAAACACTGATTTTTCTATTTTCAGTAGAAAATGATCAAAAAGAGGTCGTGTATAACCATAACTAAAACTTACATGTTTTAATTCAATGCTTTTTATCTTTTTGATTTTCTTTTTCCTCTCTCTTTTTTCAGGTAACATTTCTTTATATCTTTCAAAAATAATTTGTAATTCATCATGCATCGCAATAAAGGCTGATATTTTCATTAAAGGATCAATCATATAAGAAAGTAATAAATAAACAAGCATCACTGTTCCAAGAGTCATCTGCTGTTTTTTATAAATGAAAATAGAAAATAATAAAACAACCATGATCATGATTTGAATCAATGCTTCTAATTGAATTTGATGCCTATTTGTTATTTCATCATGATGATAAACATCCATAAAATAGTTATCATAGAGATATCCCAATTTATTTTTCATCATTTTTTTAACTTTAAACTGGATTGTTTGAAAATAGTTTTCTTGAAATTCCAACAAACCATCATTTAAATGTTCTTTTTGTTCTAATATTTTTTTATTTTCAATATGTAACTTTTTACTATAAAAATAAAATACTAAAAAAATGAGGACCATCATTAATAAAACAATGAAAAACAAAGATAACTGAATCGATAAAATAAAAAACAAAATAAAGAGTATTAAAATACTATCAATAAAGATTACATGATAAAATTCTATAAAATATTGACTTAATTCAAATAAGTTTTGTGATCTAGATAATAAAGTTCCTTTTTCTAAACCATCAATATAATCATAATCTTGATAAATCAGATTTTGCATTGTTTTTAAAGCATATTCTTGATTAAGTTCTTTACTTAATTCTAAAATTTGTTGTCTTCTTAAATAATCTAATAAAAGTTTAAAAGCATAGAGTATTGTAAAACCAAGAGAAATGAGAATAATTTGATAAATTTGATATTTTGAAAAAGAATCAATCAATAATTGATAATAATAAGAAAAAAGCATTGTCAATAGAGAAATAATAATGGTTTTGATGACCATTTTAATAATTGTTTGATAATGTTGTTTAAAATGATCTTTTAGAAAATTTTGAAAAGTATAGTTATTTCTTTTAGTAAGCGGCATTCCTACATGATTGACCATTATGATTACCCCTGTAAACTGTTTTGAAAAAATTTCATAAGACATTTTTATGAGTCCTTTGGCTGGATCTCCCACTAAAAAATATTCATCTTTGATTTTATACAAAACAACATAATGATAGAGATCATCTTGTTTTAAATGAATGATTACTGGGCAATTGACCTCTTCAAATAAATGTTTAAACTCACATTGATACGCTTTTGCTTCTAGATGATATTCTTTTAAAACTTGTATCAATCCATAAACCGTAATACCTTCTTTTGTAAGACGACAACGCTTTTTAATATTTTTAATTTCATCATCTCTTTTATAAAAACTTAAGAGCATTTTAATACAGTATGCACCACAACTGTTTTCATTATCTTGTAAAAAAATAGGATATTTCAACATATATTTATCACCTCATCATTATATATGTCAAAAACATCCTATTTTTCTTTTAATTTTTTAAAATTTTTAAATATTTTTTTCAATTGCTTGATCTAAAATAGCAATTGCTTGATCAACATCTTTTTCAGTTGTAATAAATGGTGGTAACATTCTTATAACATTCGCTCCTGCCATAACAACAATAAGTCCATTATCTAAACAAGTTTGAACAATATCTTTAACTGGTCGATCAAATTCTAAACCAATCATCAATCCTAAACCACGTCTTTCTTTTATACAAGAATATTTATCTTTTAAATCATCTAATTTTTCAATTAAATATTCACTGATATCTTGAACATGATCAAGCATTTTTGTTTCTTCTAAGATTTTAAAGACCGTTCTACATGCTTGACCAGCCATTGGATTTCCACCATAAGTAGAACCATGATCTCCAGGTTCCATCGCTGCAGCAAACTTTTTATTTGCGACAAAGGCTCCCATTGGAAAACCAGCCCCAATTCCTTTAGCTAAACATAAAATATCAGGTAAGATATCGTATTGGAAATAAGTCATAATTGTTCCTGTACGACCCATACCACATTGAACTTCATCTAAAATCAAAGCAATATCTTTTTCATCACAAAGTTTTCTTAAACCTGTTAAGAATTCTTTTGTACAAACGTAAACGCCACCTTCACCTTGAACAGGTTCAACAATGATTGCTGCTGTTTTTTCACTTATTAATGCTTTTACGCTTTCTAAATCATTGATATTTGCATATTTTACACCTTCAATTAAAGGTCCAAACGCTTCTTGATAATGTGCATTTCCTGTAAGTTTAACAGATCCTGTTGTTCTTCCATGGAAAGAATGATTTAAAGAAATAATTTCACTATCCGCTTTTCCATGTTTTTGATAATAATATTTACGTGCAAGTTTTAAAGCACCTTCTGTTGATTCAGCTCCTGAATTTGTAAAGAATACTTTATCTAATTTTGTAGCTTTTTTAACACATTCAGCTGCTTCAATTGTTTCAACCGTATTAAAGTAGTTAGAAATATGCATTAATCTATGTAATTGTTTTTCCATGGCTTCTACATAAGCTGGATAATTATAGCCAAAAGAATTAACACCAATTCCTGAAAAGAAATCAATATATTCTTTTTGATTTACATCATATAAATGAATGCCATCTCCATGATCAAATGTGACATTATATCTTCCATAGGCATGCATTAAAGCATCCAATGATCTATCATAATAATTCATTTTTAGTCCCCCAATTGTACATTTCTTGCAAGTTTTTCATAAAGTTCAACAGCTTGTACTAAAACTTCTTCATGAAAATTGAAAGTTGGTGTATGTAGACCTGAAGTATATTCTTTACATCTTGTCCCCACATAAAAGAAAACACCAGGAATCACTTTTTGATAATGAGCAAAGTCTTCTGCTAACATCACAGGCTCTTCAAGTTCTTCGAAGTTTGCGCCAACATTCTTTTTAAGTTCTTCATATAAATGTGCATCATTTAAAACAGGTGGGTTAAAAGGTTGACAGGCAAAATCAATTTGACAATGATATGCTTGTTCCATTCCTTGATTAAACCCTTTCATTGCTTCTACAATACGTGAAAAGACTTCTTCACTATAAGTTCTAAGTGTTCCATGGAAACTTGTTTGACTAGCCACAATATTTCTGACCGTTCCCCCATGTATTTCACCTATATTTAAAACACAAGGTTGCATTGGCGAAATCATTCGTGAAATGATACTTTGATAATTACTAATCAAAAAACTCGCAATCACAATCGAATCAATTCCTTCATGATACTTACCTGCATGTGCACTTTTACCATGAACAGTTACATCCAATTCACCACTTTCAGCCATTAAAGGACCTTTACGACAAGCAATTTTTCCTTCATCAACATCTGGGAACATATGTAAACCATAAATTCCTTTAACATGATATTTTTCAAAAATACCTGTATTAATGATCGATGGTGCCCCATTGACCACTTCTTCTCCTGGTTGAAAAATAAGCAAAACATTATGTGGTAGATCTTGAACATCTTTTAGCTTATAAGCAAGTCCAAGAAGTGCTGTCATATGTCCATCATGACCACAGGCATGCATTTTTCCTTGATGTGTACTTTTAAATGATACACCTGTTTGTTCTTCAATTTCTAAAGCATCGATATCACTTCTAAAAGCAAGTGTTTTTTCTTTATGAAAATCAAGATAAACAGCGATTCCCGTCTCTGTTATTTTTAAAGGCTGATACCCCATTTTTTTTAATTCTTCATAAAGATACTTTGATGTTTTATATTCTTGAAAACCGATTTCAGGAATGGCGTGTAAATGACGACGCCATGTCCTTATTTGATCTAATAATTGTTCCATAATCGTATCCTAGATTTTACGTAAATCATCCATTAATTGTGTTTTACCTTCAGTTTTTTCATCTTTTTGTTCCTTGATGATTCTTGCTGGATTTCCAACAACAACCGCACCAGCAGGTACATCTTGAGTAACAATACTTCCTGCCCCTACAACTGCACCTTTACCAATATGAACACCTTCGATAACAACCGCATTTGCACCAATTAAAACATCATCTTCTAGAATAACTGGTGAAGCACTAGGTGGTTCAATAACACCAGCTAACACTGCTCCAGCTCCAACGTGACAATGTTTTCCAACTTCAGCACGTCCTCCTAAAACAGCACCCATATCGATCATTGATCCTTCACCAATTTTAGCACCGATATTGATAACAGCACCCATCATGATAACGGCATTATCTCCAATAGAAACATTTTCACGAATGAAGCATCCTGGTTCAATACGAGCGTTGATATTTCTCATATCTAACATTGGAATCGCACTATTACGACGATCTTGTTCAATAAATGAATCTTTGATTAAATCTTTATTTTCTTCAACATAAGCATTAATAGCATCTAAATCTCCAATAGCAATTTTAAAATGACTATTTCCAAATAAATGGAATGCATCTGTATCAGGTAAATTTTCACCTTTTAAATACATTTTAATTGGTGTTTGTTTCTTTGCATCACCAATATACTTAATAATTTCTTCTGCTGTTTGTAACATAAATTTCCTCCTTATATTTTTATTTTTCCTTCAAACACAGTTGTTGCTGGACCTGTCATAAAAATATGTCCCTCTTGAAGTTCAATTTCTAACTTTCCTCCAAGAAGCTCAACTGTTGCTTTTTCTTTACAATAACCATTCAAATAACTTGCATACATAACGGCACAAGCACCTGTTCCACAAGCCATTGTTTCACCGCTGCCTCTTTCCCATACACGCATTTTTAAATAATGATCATTGATTACTTCAACAAATTCAGTATTGACTGATTCTGGAAATATTTGATGATGTTCAAATTGTTTTCCTATTGTTTCAATATCAAAATCTAATGAATCAACATACGTAATGACATGGGGATTCCCCATAGAAACAGCTGTTAAAGCATATTCTTGATCTCCAATCATCACTTTTTCATTAATCATTTTTTCTTGATCAAAAATAACAGGAATGTCTTTACAATTTAAAATTGGTTCTTGCATATCTACTTTTGCGCCAACAACTTCATCCCCATCAAAAATAAGTTCTACAATACGTAAACCTGCCTTTGTTTCAATATTTAAAACCTTTTTATCTGTTAAATGATGGTCATAACAAAATTTAGCAAAACAACGAATTCCATTTCCACACATCATTCCTTCACTACCATCTAGATTGAACATACGCATTTTAAAATCATATTGATCAGACTTTAAAATAACGATCATCCCATCTCCACCAATACCAAAATGGCGATTTGAAATACGACTAATAAATTCAGCATCCATCGGTACTTCTTGATTGATTCCATCAACATAAATATAGTCATTTCCAATACCTTCCATTTTTGTAAAATGTAATTCCACTTTATCACCTCACATTGTTTAAAACAATTTTACCAAAATGATAATTTTTTTCAATCTTCTTTATCATTTAATTTTACGACATCACATAAAAACACATGATTGAACCATTGTTCTATTATAGTTTTCATCTATATTATAACCATGAAAGATCAATCATCTTTCATTAAATAATAAATTCATATTCCCTTCCCAATTATTATTTAAAAAAAAGTCTTTAAAAAAGGCTTTTTTTGTTTAATAAGAAATATTCAGTTCACAATTGTTTATTATGATAATAGCAAGAAAGATAAATAATATTTAAACATCTTTCTTAGAAAAAATTTTTTTCAAATTTCCTTCCCTTATAAAACATTATATATCGTAAACGAATAAAGGATCCTTCTTGGATCCTTTATTTTGTTTCTAAATCTTCTTTATATTCTAAATATTCATCGTATGTTGATAAACGATCAATCATACCATTTTTATTAAATTCAATAATTCTATTAGCAATTGTTTGTACAAATTGATGGTCATGACATGTAAATAAAATATTTTCTTTAAATTGAATAAGACCTTGGTTTAAAGCTTGAATTGATTCAAGATCCAAATGGTTTGTTGGTTCATCAAAAACAAGAACATTAGCATCTTCCATCATCATTTTAGCCAGCATACATCTTACCTTTTCTCCTCCAGATAAAACATTTGCTTTCTTTAAAGCTTCTTCTCCAGAGAATAATACTCTTCCTAACCATCCTCTTAAATCTTGTTCATAAACCGTTCCATCTGTAAATTGTCTTAACCAATCAACAAGTGATAATTCACAGTCATTAAAATATTTTGAGTTATCTTTAGGAAAATAAGATTGGCTTGTTGTCACACCCCATTTAAATTCTCCTTCATAATCTTCATCTTCACCCATAATAATTTTAAAGAACGCTTCTGTTGCTTTATCATCTCCTACAAAAGCAACTTTTTCATTTGGTTGAATAGAGAATGAAACATTATTAATAAGTTTTTCTCCATCAACTACTTTAGTAAGACCTTCAACATTTAAAACGATATTTCCTACTTCTCTTCCTGGTTTAAAACCAATAAATGGATATCTTCTAAGAGATGGTTTAATATCGACCATTTCTAAGTTATCTAATAATTTCTTTCTAGAAGTTGCTTGTTTGGCTTTTGAAGCATTGGCACTGAATCTTGCAATAAATTCTTCCAATTCTTTTTTCTTTGCTTCAGCTTTTTTATTTTGATCTTTCGCTTGTTGAATTTGCATTTGACTATATTCATACCAGAAATCATAGTTTCCAACGTATAATTGAATACGGCTATAGTCAATATCAGCAATATGTGTACAAACTTTATTTAAAAAATGGCGGTCATGAGAAACAACAATAACAGTATTTTTGAAATTTAACAAGAAGTTTTCTAACCAATTAATACTTTTTAAATCCAAGTGGTTTGTTGGTTCGTCTAATAATAAAATATCTGGATCACCAAATAAGGCTTGCGCTAATAAAACTTTTACTTTTTGATTTCCATCTAAATCTTTCATATACATATCATGAAACTCAGAAGTAATTCCTAAACCATTAAGCATTGTTTCAGCATCAGCTTCAGCATTCCAACCATCCATATCCGCAAATTCACCTTCTAATTCACCAAGTAAAATACCATCTTCATCATTAAAATCTTCTTTTGCGTATAATCTTTCTTTTTCTTGCATGATTTCATAAAGTCTTTTATTACCCATAATTACAGTTTCAACAACTTTATTTTCATCATAAGCAAAATGATCTTGTTTTAAAACAGATAATCTTTTATGAGGTTCAATAATAACTTCCCCTTTATTAGGTTCAATTTCTCCTGCTAAGATTTTTAAAAATGTAGATTTACCAGCACCATTGGCACCAATAATTCCATAACAGTTACCTTCTGTAAATTTAACAGAAACATTTTCAAATAATGCTCTATCTCCATATCTTAATGAGACATTTTGTGTTGATATCATATCGTCATTCCTTTCTTTTAAGTAGCTTTGGTATTATGACATAAAACACAAAAAATGTCTATTAAAAGTAGATAAAATGGATTTTCAATATATTTATTTAATTACAAATGACAATCTTGAAATATTTTTTCAATGACTTTCCATATCATCAAAGACGGGTTTTCTTTATAAAATTGATAACCTTTATAATTTTGTATAACATAACCCTTTTCTTTATTTGAAGACATGATATTTTTTGAGCGTTTGATTGCTTTTTTAACATCTTCTATGTTAAGTTGTTGTAAACAACTATGAAAGTGATCTTTATGTTTATAATCATCCATACTCTTAAATTTCTTATTATAAGCCTTATTAATCATCGTAATGTATTGTTTTCTATCTATCATCATTTTATTACAATCCATTTTATGAAGAATCATCCATAAGTCAAAAGTAAAATTACTATATCCAAATTTATAAGTAATATTTTTAATACAAGAAGCTTTTTTTAAATGATCAATAGTATGATGAAATTGTTGAACGTGAAAACAATCATTACTTTCGTAATCAGATAAATGCCAAATTTCTGTTTTGCTTGTAATAACCATTTTTTTAGCACGTTTATAAGGATCTTTTTCTACTTTACAATCCATAACTACTTTATATCTAGAACGATTACATTGATTTATATTATCTTTTAACCAATCAAGATACCATTTTTCAGTTTCCCCTTCGACACTGAAGTGATACTTTTTTGTTAACTTTCTTTCCATATCAGTTATCTCCTTTTGAAATCAATTCTTTAAATATTGGTGAAAAATCAATATCACATATTGCTCCATATTGAGAAATAAAATAATTTTTCATATAATCTTCATTTTTTCTAACACCATTTTTCCCTGCTGTTTTAAAATCTGATAAACAATATAAATCGCTCAAATCATTTTCTTCATTTCTTTCAACAAATTTTATTTCATCCCTTCTAAACAAGTTAGAATTTAAGAAAATTGGATTATGACTATCAAAAATCAATTGTGCATGATGAATATTAATTTCATCATCATGAAAAATATTAATAATATTCATTAACGCCATTGGATGAATAGAAGCATCAAATTCATCAATAACTAATGTTCCTCCCGTATAAATTGCTTTTAATACTAAAGGAAATAAATTAATAAAACGAATGGTTCCATAGGATTCAAAAATCTTTGCATTAATAATTATTTTTTCCTGATTATTTTCATCATTTAAAATTGAACATAATTTTGTTTGATGATCATCATCGGATACCATATATCCAATTGCATTAGAATTCAAACCAAATATTTTGGCTGCTTCATTAGTGGTCTTTTCAACATAAAATCCTGGCGAGTTTGTATCTTCAAATCTACGAATAACTTCAATTGCATTTGCTTTATAAATAACCATAAATTTATTTTTAAACCACTGTTGAATCAAATCTACTATTTTTCTAGAAAGGATGAGTTTAAAACCATTCATTAAAAATAACTCTGTAGAATTAAGACTGGCATCAACAATATCTTTCATCCTGTTAAATGTATCTGTATTTACCATAAATAAATCTGCTAATTTCTTTGTATATTTTAAATCAACATGATTGCCTTTTCTATTAAAAATCAAATGATCATTAATACATAATTTTTCATCTATAATTACTCTTTGAAAACTTTTTTCTAAAAAGAAACCTATATTCATTGAAAATGAATATTCAATACAATAATTATCTTCAATAAATGAAATATAAAAACAAACAGGTTTTCTTTCTTTTAATTTATTATTTGGTATTAACTCCAAACAATTTGCTGCTTCATTGATAGAAGATTCATCAATATTTAAAATATGTCCTCTAAGTACAATAGCACGCATCGTATCCATTGCTCCAATAATATTGGTTTTTCCTGCTGCATTAGGACCATAAATAACAGATGAACAAATTGCTTTTTTTCTTTTATTATCTATTTTTTTCTCAAAAACACTATAATCCAATCCTTTTTGTTTAGGTGCTGGTATCATAGAAAATGAAACTTCTTGTTGAAATGATTTATAATTTTTTACTTTAAAATCTAATAGCATATATCTCACCACCTTATAGCTATTTTATCATATGTATATTATTATATAAATGATTTTGCGTATTTATTGCAAAATTATTTATATTTTTAATAATTTATTAAATCATTTGTTTAATTTTGTTAAATACATGTAAAATATTTATTCGTTATAGAATTATTAAACTTTATTTTTGAGCATAATAAAAGTGAATCCTTTATCGATTCACTTTTATTAGATATCTTATTTATCTTGAGAATGTCTTTCACCAATTTGGAATTCTTCTTGATGATCAAACATATATCTTACTGAAATAGGTGTATCTCCTGTAAGTTCAGCAAAGTCTTTTGTATGAATATCCATTTTACCTTCTCTAATTGCTTGAGCAAATGTAACCATTCCATCTGATGAAAATGGTGCTTCTGAATCCTTTTGGAATACACCATCTGTTGTTCTAGGAACACCCATAGCATCCCAAATTTGATAGTTTTCTTCATCTGTAACATTCACAAATGGAACATGATTTCCTGTACTGACATCTCCAATAGCACAGAATGTTGAAATTGTCATTAATTCTAGACCATTGATGTTCCATACTTTTTGATGGAATTCATTTGATCTATGTAAAGCATAAGCTAATGCTTTCGCACAGTCTTTACGTGAAATGTAAGCCATTAAACCATCACCTTGTGAATTTGTAAGTGGTGCATTCATATGTGCATAAGTAAAGTAGTTTGTGACCATTGCTTCTGCATATTGAGAGTTTCTCATAAATTGATAATCTAAACCAACTTCTTGAATATATTTTTCAGTATAAATATGATCTTTCTTTTCTACTGATGGATTTGTTTCATCATCCGCATTGACTAAAGATGTATAAATAATTTGTTTAACACCTGCAGCTTTAGCAGCATCTACTGCATTTTTATGCGCGTTTTGTCTTTTAGCACCAACAAATGGCATAGAAATCAATGCTAGAGCATCTGCTCCTTTAAAAGCTTCAGCTAATCCATCAGGATTATTAAAGTTTGTGACATGTGTTTCAATTCCCTTTTCAGCATATTTCTTTAGTGATTCTTCACTATATCCACAAAAAATTAAGTTTTCTACTGGTTCTAGTGTTAATAAAACATCAGCAGCTAATTGACCTAAGTTACCATCAACACCAGTTAATAATAATTTACCCATGATTCTTCCTCCTATTTTACAGTAATATGATAACATTTTCACAAGATAATCATAGTCCTTATTTATTAATAAAGACTATAAGTTTTACTTATGGTCTTTAACCAATACCTTGACAATTTCTCCATAATATTGACTATGAACACCTTCTTCTTGGTACCATTCATAAACATTTTCATCAACACTCTTTTGATCAAAATCACTTTTACCCATAACCTTACATAAAATAACGACTGAACTCTCTTCAAAATAAGGAGCAACATCTTGATTATTAACAGTCATTCCACACTTTTCCATTTTATTTTCATCTCTACCAGAAACACGTCCAAAATAACCTAATTGATTTTTATGTTCTTGATCCATAAAACATATAGAATAATATTTAGCATGATCGAAAATATGTTTTGAATCACGTGTTTTATGTACATAAACTGTAGCCATTGGCTTTCTCCATAAAACACCAAATCCAGCCCAACCAATTGTCAGACCATTGGTTTCATTTCCATCACAAGCAATCGCAATAGCTGGTTTTAAAAGGATTTATATATTTGATTAAATCTTTTACTTCTATTTTTTTCATCCAACTCATTTCCTTAAACACCTTTATTAATACTTATAATAAACAAAAATAGGCAATGGATTTTCCATTGCCTACAGTTTATTTACTTGTCTTTTCTTTTCTTCATTAGAACTTTTATAATTTTCAGGTAGATTAAGTTTAAGTGACTGAACACCTAATAACTCCATCAATATATTCATATCCATACAACTTTTTAAACATCTTTCCTTATACATATTCCTTAAATCTTTAAAAGTTGTTTTAAATCCATACTTACTTCCAATACGATCCAATCCTCTTTGTAGTTTAGTAATTTCACTGACAACATATAAATGAGATGTTAAATAACAATCACTTTCTTTATCCTTTAAATATTCTTGTAAATAAAAAAACAACTCCTTAGGAATTGTTACATCTCTTAATATTGGCCATTCTACATCATAAACTTCATAAATCGTTTTAGATCCTATATCATCATTTTTAGTTCTTTGAGCTCTTTTACTTATATGAATTAGTTGATTTTCTAAATCAATATCACTTACTTTTAAAGCAACAATTTCTCCAATCATCATTCCTGTATCCATCGCAAGTAAAATACTTAAACAAATATCATTGTTTTTATTTAAACAGTATTGATGTAATTGTTTAAATTGTTTATTTGTTAGATATTCTGTTTCTTTCTTTTCTTCTTCTATTTTGACTAATGAAAAATCAATATGGTTGAAACCATATTGATTTTCATAGGTTGTATAGATTGCTTTTAAGACATTTTTGATTGTTTTTACTACACTTGATGATAATCCTTTATTAAGTAATTTCATCAAGTATTCTTTGATAATATTTATATTTAATTGTTCTAATGAATTATGATCAAAGAAACTTACTAAATAATTATTTATAATCATCTCATATTTATCATATGTAGATGGTTTTACATCTTCTTTCTTACTTCTTAACCACTCAAAACATAATGTTTGACTATTAAGCAATGTGTTGTCACCTCCATGCCTAGTTACTTAGGAGTATTCTTGTATATTTTTTTCTTCTCAACATTTAAATAACGTCCGTAGTAGTAACTACCAACTGTAACTATTTGCACTAATTATTAAATTTATTTAAATCACTTATTATTTATTCATCTAAAATCATAAATAGTTTTTCAAGACTAACGTATAACATTAACTTTGATATATTAAAGTTGATCTATAAATTTTATCTTTTAACCAATTTTTCCGGTTCCTCTAAAATCTTTTGTTTTCTATCTTCTAGGCTTAGCCCATGTAAAGAAAATGATTTTAAATAATTCTTATTTTTAAATAGTTCTGTCTCTCCTATAATCTTTGCCGGATTACCTCCAATGATAACCCCCCTTTTTCAGGAGATTTGCAAACCACACTGCCAGCTGCTACAATTGTATTAGCTGGAATTGTCACACCATACATAATAATTGCACCACTTCCAATAAAGCAATTATCTCCTATAATAATGCGTCCACATAAGTCAGAAGCTTGGTTCCTATCATTTAAAGCTCCAATACTTGCGTCATGAGTAATTAATGTCACATTAGTTGCAATCGTACTATGATTGCCAATTGATATTAGATATGGCTCTGATGTAATTATTTTAGAAAAAATATTAGTATCATTTCCTATGTGCATTCCTTGTTTTCGATAATACTTCATTAAATATTTTACACCAAAAAAGATAGATAACATCTTATAAAATTTGTATTTAATATTCATAAATTATAACTCCATTTTTAAATAACATCATTAATATTTTTCATTTTAAAATCAAATTTTTATTACTATAAATTTAAAATGTCTTTCGTTAAATATCTATTTTATTGAATCTTTCCCTAAATTTGCCAACAATGCATTAAATAAAAATTCTAACAAACTAAAATACAATATCATAATTAATAGAATACATACTAAATATTTATTATTCTAAACTCAAGACTTTTTCTTTATAATCATTACTAAATGTGTAATAAACAATTTGGCTTCCTTAAATAAATTATTCTTTCGATAAATAATAATAAATAAAATATTAGGTATGACGATACATACTATTCCTTTTAAAATAAAATTAAAAATTCCTTGTCCAAACATATTACATAAAATCAATGATAACAAACAAGAAAGAATTGTATACAATGCATGTCTAATTTGAATTTTAAGATATTCATTCATATTTCTTTTAAAATAGTATTTAAATAATATATGTGCTCCCCAAATAAAATTAATAGCAACTAAAGTAATAATTGTAGCAAGAATTACCCCATATAAGCCCCATACTTTTACCATTAAAAAATTCAAGACAATATTTGCAATAGATTCTACAACTGGACGAATTCTATCCTCCCACCATAACCCAGCAGCTGAACGATATACAAAAACAATATCTCCCATTGTTTGAACATAAAAATATATACAGAAAAGAATTGCCATTCTTAAATCTAATACAAGCGTTTTGCCAACCCACATTTCCATAAATGGTTGGATCAATCCCATAATACACGTAACACAAACACTGGAAACCCACATATAAACAAAAAGATATTTTCTAAAATCCAGATAATTGTCAGCAGCATTTTTTGAAACAATACTATCACCTATACTAGCTGTAACAGCATTACTAACAACTGAAAGAACACCTAAAACTGAACTTATTAGCATAAAATAATTTTGATATTGTGTAAGAATAACCAATCCTAAAAAAGCTGAAATAATAACGCTATCAAAAGATGTTCTTGTTGTACTTGAAAACTTATAAAGCATTATACCAATAACACGTTTTTTTATCTTAATCTTCAGTTCTTTTCCAACTTCTCCCTTACAACTAATATTCGGGAATAATGTATTAGAAACTTTTTCATAGGCAAAATTCATCAATAAAGTTGATATTGGCAATATTAACGCGTATAGATAAAAATTTTTTGTCAAAATTAAAATAATAATTTGTGCACCATAAAGTGCAGTATTACATATTAATCCAATAATACTTATTTTATCATTTCTTTGATAAGCAGTTAATAATGACGACTTATATGCAAATAAAAAATAACTTAAAACCGTATTAGATAAATAAATACCATATAATATGTAAATGTTGACGTTCGTTGGCACATTACCGCTGATTAATTTATGTAAAAACGGTACAAGTATAATTCCAAATGTCAAAACAATTAATCCAATGTATCTATATATTTTTTTATAAAAATTCAGTAATGCGCAAATAGTAGTATCATCGTTATTATGAATCGGTTCATACATACAATACACCATTGCATTACTAAACCCTAATTCAGCCAATGAAAGCATTGTAAGAACCGACGTAAATAATCCACTTAATCCAGTATACTCAGCACCTAGTTTATAAATTAAAACCGTTCTGACAATGAAAGGCATTATAATAATTGCAAGCTTATTTATAATCGCCCATATAATATTTCTAATAGATTTTTTTGTTCTAGATTCTTGCAAATATATCACCTCCGAGAAATAATTTGAATCATTAATTGTTCCATCTTCTCATTTTGATAAGTTCGAGAATACTTGGCTATATCAATACTAGGATCTAATACTGAATATTGATTACGAATGATATCATCAATTGCTCTTTCAATATCATCTGACGTTTCGCAAAGATATCCATGTTCAAACTGTGAAATAAGCTTTGCTAAAGGTATATTGGGAGGCACAGCTGCTATAATAGGTTTATTCCAATAAATATAATCATATATTTTTGTGCCAACATCATCAGGACTTGTATCTTCAACTACAAAAAAATCAGCTGCTCCAAGAATCGACATTCCTTCAGAATATTCTTTTAGTCCCATCTTTTCAAAGGCACCAGGATCAATATTATATTTTTGTATTGCTTCATCAATATAATCAAAATTACGTCCAATGTGCTGAAGCTTAATATTGATACCAGATTTTCTTTTTTTATCAATTCCAAGAAGCAAAGCCTCTGCTCGGCTACGACTATAATACATAAATTTTCCAAAAACTGCACCTACAATGCCTGGTTCCTTATCTTTAACTACTATTTTATTTAATTTTATATCGTCGTATCCATTAGTAGCTATAATACATTTTTCATCTGAAATAGCATATGCTTTTTGCATTTTTTCCTTATCAATAGCACTTACACAAATAAGCCCATCTGCATTAATTACAGCTCTTTTTTCTCTAAAAAAAACTTTATTTTGATACCATTGAAGAATTAATTTTTTCAAGAAATTCAAAATTCTCTTATTTTTTTTATCTAATTCATTTCCCAGCTTTGGTCTGTAATTAAGTGCTCCTAAATCTCTAAAATCTAACACATACTTTAATCCAAACTTTGACTTAATATATGGCATTGCTTCTAAAGTAAAATACGGACCACAAGTAACAAATGCTATTTCATATTCTTTCAAATCAATAGAAGAACATAGAAACTTTTTCATCTTTTTACCAAATATCAAATCAGTAAAGATAGGAATTTTTTTATCTTCAAAATTTATATCAACAATATTCACACCATCAGGTATTGTTGAACTTAATTCTTTTTCTTTATATATAGTTAATAATTTTTCCTTTGACCAACACACTACTGTAACTTGATGACCTTGTTGTATTAAATATCTAGTCAAACTAAGCATTCTAGCAGATGGCACTTCTGAACTTGGCGCATAAAATGGCGCAATAACCAATACTTTCATCTTAATTTAATCTTTCTCTCTCCCACTCTTCAAGTAATTTATTTTTTGCTTCAGGATAGTATTCCATTATATTTGCAAATTGTTTCCAAAAAAGCTTTTCCCCATTATCATTAATAGATGATAATGATACGTCTTGACTTCCTTTAATATAATACAAAGCAGTACAACTATTGCTTACAACGTTACACCTTTTATTGTTAAGTATTGCCATAACCCAAAACCAAACATCATCATTTGTAGGAGCAAGTTTCATAAATAAATCTTGCCTACATATATCTTTATATAATGAATTAGGTGGATATAAAGTTCCACTTCCACCTGTTAATTTATTTAAAAAAGATGGGTGATTGTATACATCATAGCCACCTGAAATAGCTTTAAATTCATTATTTTCCAAATAAAATTTTGTTACACGATGACAATGAATGCTTTGTGGATCCCTTTTATACTCTCTAAATAGTCTCTCTATCATTTTAGGATGATAATATATATCATCATCAGCTGTTATAATAAATGAATTAGGATAATTTTTTATTGTAGGAATTAATTTTTTATATGATCTAATATCACTACACCAAGAAATTGAAAGGCCATATTGTTGTAATTTTAATAGATTATTTGGTAAATCATTTATTTTATTTGGAAATTGTTCTTCTGCAAGCCATAAAATTATTTTATCCGGTTTAAATGATTGTACCAATAAAGATTTTATTACTAAATGAACATTTTCTATTCTAGCTGGAAATGTCGTCATTGAAACAATTATTGGTATCTTTCTTTCTGATTTATTTATTCCTAAATAATTTCTTTTCTTTGAAAATTTTTTCCATCTATTTAAACAATATATTTCCACAAATGGGCTTACTATTCTGTCCTTTAATAACTTTAATGATCTCATAACACCAATTTTTTTAATCTTTTTAATTTTTTTCATTTTGCATACCATTTAACTCAATCATTTCTCCTAATATAGCATTATATTCTTTTGGAAACCATTTACAATAACCTCCAGCCGATGCTAACGTTACCTCACCAAACTTTATACTTCCATCATTTAAAATATAAAAATCTACTCTTACAATATCAAATCCTTTAGATATTTTTTCTGAAATTTTAATTAATTCTTCTAAACAGTCTGGCTTTTCAACATCTTCTTCCATTTGTGGATAACTATAAGTAAATGGCTGCTTTTCCCAATTTGTATTATAAAATGCCATTTTTAATCCATTTTTTCTATCACATAAGTACATAATATATTTTGCTTTACCATTAAAACAAAATACCTTATAATCATACAAGTCGCCTCCTGCATTCTCCAAATATTGTTCTGCAATTATTCGAGGCTTTATTTTTTCATAGTGCAGCTCTCCTGTATAATATGCATAATTTATCTTATACCACTTTTTAAACTTTGCTTTTGCCTCAACAAAATCAAATTTTGATTTATCATTAATAACAATATTACATCCACATCCATGTGTAGCCTTTAAAACAAATTTTTTAGGAAGTTGATCAAAATCAATTTGTTCAAATTCATCCCATACACCCAATAACGGTATTAAGTACTCTTCACCAATAGTTTTACTTATCCATTCTCGAACTTCATATTTATCTGCTAATATTGTTTTAATAATTCGTTGATCATGTAGCTTAAGCCATTGCACTTTTTCATTAAAAGTTTGAGGATTTTTTAAATTAATACTTTCTCCTAATTCAATTTTCATTGTTATTCTAATCAAATTTGGCCACATAGATTTTGGTAAATTTTTAAACATAAAATATTTAACTGGAACATATATTTTACCCAAGACACTTCTTACACTCATTTAATTTATTACCTTTCTTTTCATTAACATTATAATAATTTTTAAGCATATCTTTTATTTAATATAGTTTTTCTTTTCCATACAAATCCTATTAATGCAAAAAAACATGCATTCTCTATATATGATGATGAATATAATAACGGAAAAAAACCAATACCAATTAATAATATTGCAATTTTCTGTGCATACAAATTTTTCTCTTTAATTAAATAGCTAATCAAAAAAATCACTAAAAGTATTCCTAAAATAATCCCTAATATCATACCAAATTGAACCATTAACTCTAAAAATATATTATGTGGGAAATTGCTTACCATTGTTTGATCGCGAACCAGTGTATTTTGAGTTATTAATACTCTTTCATTGCCAACTCCACATCCTATAAACCAATGTTGCTTAGCATATTGATAACAAAAGTTATATATTGAATCACGAAATCTATCTGTAGTAATTCCTGTTCGTGATATTTCTAACAACATATCTATTCTCAAATTGTATAAAGATAATTTATCAGCAATAAACATTGTAATAGTGCTTATATTATTTACAAAATATGCAATGAAGCTTAAAAATATGCTAATTAAAACAAATGCCCATTTTTTAAACTTCTTAATAACGAAACACATTGCTAATATCATCGTCAACGCAACAGCTGCTAATGCACCTGCTGTGTCAGCTTGAACTACTAAAATACAAGCTAAAATTAGTCCGATAATATTTCTAATTTTGTTCTTAACATTTTGAAATATTTCAATTGAAAAAACCAATGCAGGAAATAACGCAGCATATCCTAACGTATGACTTGTTTCATCAAATAATTGAAGTATTGAACTGTCAAACAATGATATTATTAACATTAACCAAGCAAATTTATATAGTACTTTCCAAGTCAACTCATAATCAACAATTGAAATGCAAATCATAAAAGCAATTACACAATAAGGTAATTGTTCACTTAAAATTTTTTGTATAATAGAATCATTGGAACAGGTAAATATCGGTAAAAATATCATTATCAACAAAAATAAAAGATACTTAAATTTCAATGATTTAATTATTCTTTTTAATGTATGAATAAATACGAATATATAACAACCAAACATTAAAATAGTATCTATATAGTATGTGTTACCAATTACTAATCTCATTAGATTATTAAACGTAAGCATGAGCATATTAAATCCAAAAACAAAACATAACATATATGCTTGATATTGCTCATTTGTCTTTCTTTTTATATGTATGTACATATTCTCATCCTCTTTTTTTATAATATATAATGTTAAATTTTAACTTTACTTTTCGTTCTAATAATGATTTTTTCTAACTGATAACATAATGCAGTAGGATATAGCAATAACTGAAATATATTTTGAATTGCATCTAAATAGCAATGATTTTTAAATTGAACATAACCAATTTCAGCTCGATGTAATGAAAAAACCACTTTTTTTTCTTTTGTAGTTAACCTATTTAAAACAGGTGAAATTGAATCAAAAAAAGCCTTTTTATACTTAATTATTTTTTCAACATTTGGACGATTTTGTGAATCACTAACATCTCGGCAATGTAAAAGCTCATTCGATTGTTTTAATTTAAATTTATATGTAAAATTTACTAAAAGTTGTAAATCTTGATGCCTTAATAAAGTAGGATCAAAATATCCTGCTTCATCTAGTGCTTTATGACGTAGCAGTAAAGTTCCTGTTTCATAATCTGCTGTTAACATTAATACTTCTTTATATACATATCCTTCTTTGTATAAGGGCTGAATCATAATTAACTTGTCATTATTATATCTTTTAATTCTACATGATATTCCACCCCATTCAGACGACAAGTCTTTAAGCTCATCAATTTGTATTTTTATCTTATCAACTTCCCACCAATCATCATCATCTAAAAACGCAATGTATTCCCCTTTAGCATTATTTATACCAACATTTCTTGCTACAGCACCATTGATATGTCTTTCTTGTAGAATTAAATGAAATCTAGGATCATTTTTATACTTTTCCACACGTTTTTTTAATAATTTTGTATTATCGTCGTTGGGATCATTATCATTAACTAACAAAAGTTCTAAATTTCGATATGACTGATTCAAAACACTATCAATTGCTCGAAAAAGTTTTTCTGATCGTTTGTAAGTTGGCATAACGACACTCACAAGCCCATCAATGTATTTTTCCATCTTATCTCTCCTCAAATTTCCATCAAATCGTATTCGCTATAATTTTATGAATTACTATAAAAAAATAATAAATCCAATCGTATCATTTATAAGTTGCTTTTACCAAACATTCCTGTTAATTCTATTGAAGAAAAATCAGTCAAAGGCAATTTTACTGGCATTCCAGTTAACTGGCTCTTATAAATTGCCAAAATTATTTCTAATGCATTTCTTCCCGCATATCCGTCAACATATGGACTCCTATTATTTTTTATTGCACTAATAACATCCGCATATAAACTTGTATGCCCATTACCATATACATTAGAAGTAGCTTCATGAAAACCTTCTTTATTTTTATCATCACTAGTTTTATCAGCAAAATCCCAAACATCAATATTATTACAAGATGTTCCACCAAGTTTTGCCGTTCCAGTTTCTCCAAAGATATAAAGCGTTTCTTCTAAATTTTTTGGAAAGACATTTACTGTTCCTTCAATAGTACCAATTGCTCCATTTTTAAACTTCAAAACTGCCATACCAATATCTTCACATTCAAGATAATCATGAAATTGTTGCCTTGTTACACCATAAACTTCTTCAACTTCATTACCCATCATCCATCTTAAAAGATCAATTCCATGAATACATTGATTCATTAAAGCTCCTCCATCAGATTTCCATTTTCCTCTCCAAGGAGCCTGTTCATAATAAGCTTTATTTCTATTCCAACGAACATTGATAGATCCATGTGAAAATTTTCCAAATCTACCATTATCTATTGCATTTCTCATTTCTTGAACAGCCATATTAAACCTATTTTGATGACAGACAGAGATTTTAACACCTTTCTCTTCACTTCTTTTAATCATCTCTGTTGCATCCTTCATAGACATTGCCATTGGTTTTTCAACAATGACGTTAATTTCATTATCAATACAATAAAGTGCAATTTCAGCATGCATTCCACTATCCGTAGCAATTGCAACCAATTCAATTTCAGGGTGTTCATCAATCATTGTTTTATAATCAGAATACCTTGGTGCATTTGTTTTATATTCTGTTTTTTTTAAAAGTAAATCAATATTATCTAAGTTTAAATCACAAAGAGCAATCAATTCCAAATTATTATTTTTAACTGCTTTAATATGATTTACAGCTATTCGTCCACAACCTATTAATGCATATTTCATTTTTTAATCCTCCAATGCTTTTAATACCTTTTCAATAACATAGTTTCTTTCTTCTTCATAAATTTCTGGAAAAACAGGTATTGCAAAAGTAGTTTTTGATAATTCTTCAGTTATAGGTAAATCCCCTTTTTTATATCCTAAATGTGCAAACGCACCTTGTAAATGCAATGGTACTGGATAATAAATTCCACATTGAATTCCTTCGTTTTTTAATTTATCCACAATTTCTGAAGCACTATTATGCTTTAATGCATAAATATAATATGAATGGTAACTATCTTCTTGAACCATAGGTGTTATATACTCACTAGATTTAAATGCTTCATCATATAATTTTGCATTTACTCTTCTACCATCAATAAATTCTTCTAAATGTACTAATTTTTTTCGTAAAATTGCTGCTTGAATAGCATCAAGTCTTGAATTATATCCTATTAAATAGTTATAATATTTACTTTCTCCCATTGGTATATCATCAGGAAATTCTTGATTTTTTAATTTGTATTCTCTTTTTAATGTCCAAAGACCATCTTTTCCAGAACCATGAACCTTAAGTGATCGACAGGCTTTAGCTATATCCTCATTATCAGTTAAAACCATTCCACCATCACCATCACAACCAAAATTTTTTGTTGGAAAAAAAGAAAAACATGATACATCACCTAATGTATTTCTCCTTTCTCCTTTATACCTTGTTCCTGCAGATTGAGCACAATCTGTAATAAGATAAAGATTATGCTTTTTACAAATTTTTTTAATATCATCCATCTCACATGAATTGCCATAAAAATGAACTGGTAAAACAGCCTTTGTTTTCTCTGTGATTGCTGCTTCTATAAGATTTGGATCCATACAATATGTATCTGAGCAAACATCTATAAAAACTGGCGTTGCTCCAACTGCTGCTATACTTTCTGCAGTTGCGAAAAAAGTCCACGAAACTGTAATTACTTCATCCCCTAAGCCTATACCTAATGCCCTTAAAGCTAAAACAAGGGCATCTGTTCCATTACCACAGGATATTCCATATTTTGCACCTTCGTACTCAGCAAATTCTTCTTCAATTTTTCTTACTTCTTCTCCTCCTATATATCCTCCACTACGCAATACTTTTAATGCTGCTTCTTCATATTCTGATGCATATCTTTCATGCTGACGTTGAACGTTCATAAGTTGAATTTTCATATACCATTTCTCCTAAAAAATTAATCTCTTTTAAATATATCTCTTGTATATACTTTTTCTTCTACACCATCTAGACAACTATCGTAGCGGTTCGCTATGATTGCTTGACTGAGTTCTTTAAATTTATTTAAATCATTGACTACTTCACTTCCAAAGAATGTTGTTCCATCTTCTAATGTTGGTTCATAAACAATGACTTTAGCTCCTTTGGCTTTGATTCTTTTCATGACTCCTTGGATTGATGACTGTCTGAAGTTATCGCTGTTTGATTTCATTGTTAATCTATACACGCCTATAACAATTTCATGTTCTTTTGAAAAGTCATACTCAAAATCATCATCATATCCATAATATCCAGCTTTTGTAAGAACTTGATTAGCAATAAATTCTTTTCTTGTTCTATTACTTTCTACGATGGCTTCTATTAAATTTTCAGGAACATCTTGAAAATTGGCTAATAACTGTTTTGTATCTTTTGGTAAGCAATATCCTCCATATCCAAAGGATGGATTATTGTAATGTGATCCTATTCTTGGATCTAGACATACTCCATTGATGATTTGTTGTGTATCTAATCCTTTTAATTCTGCATATGTATCTAATTCATTAAAATAAGATACTCTAAGTGCTAGATAAGTATTCGCAAATAGTTTTACTGCTTCTGCTTCAGTAAATCCCATAAATAAAGTATCTATATCTTCTTTAATTGCTCCTTCTTGAAGTAATGATGCAAATGTATGTGCTGCTTCTACTAATCTTTCATCTTCCATATCTGTTCCTACAATGATTCTTGAAGGATATAGATTATCATACAATGCCTTTGATTCTCTTAAGAATTCAGGAGAGAAGATGATATTCTTGCTTCCTGTTTTCTCTCTGATGCTTTGTGTATATCCTACAGGGATTGTACTTTTAATGACCATGATGGCATCTGGATTGATTTCCATGACCTGTTTGATTACACTTTCTACTGCACTTGTATCAAAGAAGTTCTTCTTTGAATCATAGTTAGTTGGTGCAGCAATGATAACAAAAACAGCATCCTTATATGCATCTTCTGCATTTAAGGTTGCTGTTAGATTTAATTCTTTTTCTTTTAAATATTTTTCGATATATTCATCTTGAATAGGACTAATACGATTATTAATCTTATTCACCTTATCTTCTATGATATCCACAGCCATCACTTCGTGATGCTGTGCTAATAATGTAGCGATACTCAATCCTACATATCCTGTTCCTGCGACTGCTATTTTCATATTTTCTTTCCCCTTTTCTAAATTTCACAGCAAAATAAACATGCTCTTCAATATTATTTATCATTTTTAATATTAACAAATAGATATTTAATTTAATCATCTTATATTACTTTAATAATCAATTTTTCTACTAACCAGTTGAAACTGGGACTAATTTTTTAATTATGAACTCATATAAAAACATCTTAACTATTTATATTTTTTTGAAATATATCCCTCTTATTTTTAAATTGACTTTTCCCATAATAACATTGATTTTGCTAACTTTTTTCTTCTAAAAATATTACTAGTCAAAATTTCATATTCATTTTCTTAATAATATTGAATATAGGTACTTCTTTAACCATGATGGCGTTTTTACAAATATATTTATGCTTATCATATTAAATATTGCTCTCTTTTTATCAATCATACCAATTTTAATCATATATTCTTGTAATACTCTCCATCCGTTTATTCTCTCCTTTGATCCTCTTTTAGAATCAAATCCGTTCCCTACTCTAACATAAACAAGAGATTCATTAATATTTGCAAGTTTACAACCTGCCCCTATCATATGTAACCAAAGGTAATAATCTTCTAAAAGCAGTAACGTTTGATATCCACCACATTTTTCAAGAGAGCTTCTTTTCATACATACAGAAACATGATTCATAGGATTTCGTTTTTTCCCCATTTTAACAATATCTTCATGGTTTGATGGACATGCACGAACTCTCATATTTTTTTCATCTAGCGAATAATTAAATTCTGCAATATCAGTTCCAACAACATCTATTTCAGGATGATTTTCAACATATAATATTTGTTTTTCAAATCTTCGAGAATCACTAATATCATCTGAGTCCATTCTAAAAATATAATCACCTGTACAATATTCAGAACCTATTCTAAGTGCCTCTCCTAGTCCTTTATTTATTTCTTGTGGATAATATTTAACTATATTTTCTTTGCCTATTCTGAAATTATTTAAAACAGAATATAAATTATCGTTCAGTGGGCCATCAAAAACAACAACTATTTCATCTGGCTTCACTATTTGTTTATCGTAAATGCTCTCTAAAGCCAATTTGAGAAAGTCAGGATCATCATTTTTATAAACCGACATCAAAACAGAGTACTTATTTTTTTTATTTTCAAGTTTTACATCAGATTTAAATTCTTTTTTCATCTCACCAGTACCACCTTCTACAACTGATTCATCTTTTCCAAAGACATGAAGACTCTTTAAGAATACTTTTGCATCCATCTTAGGTCCCATATTTGAAACATAGTCTCCATCTAATTTAGCTTTATCTGGGATTTCAAGTTCATCTCTTCCATTGATTTGTGCCCATCCTGTAAGACCTGGTTTTACATCATTGGCTCCATATTTATCTCTTTCAGCAGTTAAGATATCTTGATTCCATAATCCTGGTCTTGGTCCAATAACACTCATATTTCCAATAAAAATATCCCAAATTTGTGGAAGTTCATCTAAACTATGTGCTCTTAAAAACTTTCCAACTTTTGTAATATATTGATCTGGATTATCTAACATATGAGTAGGTACATCATGTGGTGTACTCATTTTCATTGAACGGAATTTATGTAATTTAAAATATTTCTTATTTTGTCCCATTCTTTTTTGAGTAAATAATACTGGACCTGGATCTTCTGCTTTGATTGCGAGTGCTATCACTCCCATGATTGGACTTAATGCGACTAATCCACCAAAAGATAAGACAATGTCTATTCCTCTTTTGACGTATCTTTCATAGAACCCCGCTTGATGATTACTTTCACCAACTGCTTCAAGATGTCCCTTTACACCATCTGCATTTTCTTTATCATTTTCATTTTCTACAAATTTTACCTTTTTACCTTCTAAAGGATTTTTTTCTTTAAGATCATCATCATATACAGACTGACCTTTTTTTAACTTAGCAAGAGCCATCATTCCAACAAAAGCAGTTGAAACAACTGCTGATGTCACTCCAACAGCTCTCTTTACTTTTCTTTTCGTTTCTTTTTTCATACTAAAAAAAACTGATATCCATACCAGTCTTCTCCTTCTCCTCCCTAACAAATTCATCATTACTATTAGCCGTTACAAGAGCTTGTCTAAAACCTCTTCTTACACTACCAGCCTCTAGCTTTTCAAAATCTTTAACTTTTCCTCCAGCTTCAACAATAGCACCTGCATTAACATGAACACACTTTCCAAGTGTGATATCATGATCAATGATTGCTCCAACTGAAACAATGGAACCTTTCTTTATTTTTGTATTAGCATTAACAATTGCTTGAGGTTCTACAACTGTTCCTGCTTCAATCAATGCACTACGTGAAATATAGGCTGTTGGATGAATTAAAACAGGAACCTGATATCCAAGTTGTTCTAATAAATCAATAAGTTCATCTCTTAATTTATTATTTCCAATACCAACAAAAGCATTTTGATACTCTTTAAAGTTTTCCAAATCTTTTATCTTTCCAATAGCATGATTATTATGATCATCAATAAAATCAATTCTTTCATAACCTAGATCTTGCGCTATTTCTTTAACAACTTGTCCATGACCTCCAGCTCCAATAATAAGTAAGCTTTTCATATCATCCTCCCCCTCTTTTAAACATAAAAAAGAATATAGTTTACCTATCCAATAAGTATTTATATTGGACTAGGTAAACTATATTCAAATAAGATGTACAGGCGGCTCCCCCTACGCTATACTTCTTTATTTTGCATTTCTATTCCTGCTTTTAGTTTCTTGTTTAAGAATTCAATATTCAGTACTGCTTCATGACTTTTCTTATCTACTGCGACTATATGTTCTTCTAATTTTTTCAATGGTCCTTCAATGATCTTTGTTCTTCCATTGACCTTATATCCTTTTGACATCACCAGGATGTATTGTTTATTTAAAAGGATATCCAGAAGTTTTATTTCTTCTTTAGTTAATGCTGATACTTCTTCCTTCTTTAGTTCTCTGATGACTCCATCTCTTTCTTCTTTCATTAATAGAAGCGATGTATCAAACTCTGTCTGATTCATTTTTGTTTTAATAAAGAGATAACCTGGAAACATATTCTGAATAACGATCTTATCTTTAGAACGTATATATCTTTCCATTCTTGGTATGAAGGCTTCCGTATCCTTTTTAAGATTGAATGTATGATAGAGCTTTTCTATCTTTAAACTTTGACAGAACAGGACATAATAGTTCATTCGCCTTTTCCCTGTCTTTTCAAAGCTCTCTGTTTAAGACATTCAAAGATGCTTTGATAGTCATCACATACTTTCATTTGATTAATGAGTTCTATTTCATTGTCTTCTAGTTCCTTAATAGCAAAGTCCAGCATGTCTTTTAACAGTTCTTCATTTTCATTCATCAGTTTTTCTTTATCTTTATCCATAGGATCATACATACTTGTAAATACAGCCATTTGTTTTCTCCTTTTTTGACATTGAAACAAAAGCAGAAGTTTCAATGTTTTTAGGCATAATAAAAACCATAGATTATTAAATTTTACGAATGAACTATAGCACAAATAAACCCTAAAAGAAACATAATTCTACTTTTTTCTTTTTATTTTAAAAAAGCAATGTCGTTGAGTAAAATATAAGGTCGTTCAGTAATAAAAATAAAGAAAAAGAGGAGAAATATATGGAAGAAAAAAAACTAACAATTCAAGAAGAATGGCTACTAACTAAGAAGATCTCTGTTAAATATTCTACCTATTGTAAGTATGAAAGTATTGTCACAAAACACATAAATCCTTATTTAAAAGAAAATAAAATAGAAGAATTAACAGAGCTTCATATTATTCATTACATTGATCATTTAATCAATGTAATGAATTTATCTACAAGTATTGTTAATTCAATCCAGTGTACGTTAAAAGCTATTTATAGATACGGTGAACGTACACATGGATTAAAGAAATTAGATTTTAATGTAATCAAGTTTAGTCAAAAATCTAAAACTAAAGAACCACTTACATTAGAAAAAGAAATGATTATCTGGCAGTATTGTTTAAACAATAAAGAAAGAATATCACTCGCAATGTCTTTAGGATTATATGCAGGACTTAGAATAGGCGAAATATGTGCCTTAAAATGGGAAGATATTGATTTAGAAAATAGTATGATTTCTATAACTAAAACAGTACAAAGATTAAAAAGTGAAAATCATGAACAAAAAACACAGCTCTATATTTTAGAACCAAAATCAACAAGTTCTATTCGAAGTGTGATACTTCCTGATTTTTTAACAGAATATTTAAAAAAATATAATTATCTTAATAACAAAGATTTCTTTATTTTATCAAATAAAGAAATCCCTATGGATCCTAGAGTTATTCAAAAAAATTTTAGGAAAATATGCAAAGCTAATGATATCGATGCTACATTTCATACATTAAGACATACCTATGCTACAAACTGTATTAAAACAAATATTGATGTAAAAACATTAAGTGAAACATTAGGACATGCTAATGTTAATATTACACTTAATCGTTATGTACATACATCATTAGATTTTAAAAAACAACAAATTAATAAAATAGAACCCCCAATAAAGCCGTAGAATTTAATATTCTGCGTATTTTTATTAATACAAAAAGGGATGTCTAGAAATCAATTTCTAAACATCTCTTTGTTTATAATAATATGTTTTCTTTCTAATATTTTACACCCTCACGAAATAGAACAACATCATATACAAATAATCAGTAAAACATTATTTGTAAGAAAAGACTTTTCTTAAATAATATTCTTACATAAAAGTGGTATCCATTTTCGTGATACCACTTTTTTTACTTTGAATTATTATTCATTTTAACTACATAACATTGTTTTTTATAAAAAGAGATTCCATATCCTACAACATTTTCATATTTCTTAAATCTTCTTTCCTCTAAATACTTTTGATCTATGATTTGTTGTACACCTTCTCTAGCATCATCTATCAAATCATCTTCACTTATAGAATGTTTACATTCTATAAGTACTACTGTTCCTAATATACTATCAGGCAAAACACATACATCAAATCTTCCATGACCTGCTTCTCTATTAGATGTCACTTCATAATCATTCAATAATCCTACTAAGAATCCATGATAAAAAGATTCTTGATTATCAAAGTAACTAATGCTTCTTAATAATATGTCATTAAGCAATAGATTTACTTTCTTTGTATCACCTTGAATAAGTTCTTGATAAAGTTCATTCTTTCTACTTGTTGTATAATCTTCAAAGTAAGCCATGAATGTTTGTTTATAGATTTCATACACTTCTTTATTTGGAATAACAAGTCTATATTTGTTTTCTCCTAAATCTTCAATGACTCTTAAATAACCTGTAAGAAGTAAAAAACTATAGATATTATTGATATTATCCATTTCTCGATAAGTAAGTTCTGGTCTGATATACTTAGTTAAAGCATGTCCATTCATTAATGATTCAAATTCTTGTCGTAATTTTCTATCACCATTTTGGATATAATTCACGACAAGATCATTTCCACTAGTATTTGCCCAAAAGGAAACAGGTTTAAAAGATTGATCCTGTATTTTATTTTTGACATACATCAATATACTCCAAGGATTATAGATTTCTGTATTTCCAAATAGATAGCCATCATACCATTCTTTGACTTCATCCATATAAGATGATAATTGATAATCTTCTAATAACTGTTTGACTTCTTTTTCATTAAAGCCAAAATACTCACTACCTCCATTATTTAAAAGAGAATAAGAAGTAAAATTATTTAAACCCGTAAAGATACTTTCTTTAGATATTCTAAGACATCCTGTCATGATTCCTTTTTCTAAAGCATCGTTTGTTTTAAGCGCTGAAGAAAAGACACTTCTTAGAAAATCTACCATTTCATCGTAATAATTATTTTGATACGCTGATTGTAATGGAACATCGTATTCATCAATAAGAACAATCACTTTTTGATGATAATGAGTATATAAGGCATTAGATATAACCCTTAGTGAAAATTTTAAATCTTCAATTGATGTTGTTTCATCATGCAAACTATTTAGTTTTTTCTTTGTTGTATCAGTTAATTGAGCTGAAGATAATATTTCCAAATTTTTTTCTAATAATTCATAGATGATATTAGAAAAAGAAATTATTTGAGCTTTAAAAGAAGAACTTTTCATTTCTTTTAAAGAAATAAGTATTGTTGGATATTTATTTTGATGTTTTAAAGCTTCTTTATTTTTTGAAATATTTAAATGATCAAATAAATAAGCATTTTCTTTTTCTTTGATAGAAAAGAAATAATAAAGCATGGACATATTAAGTGTTTTTCCAAATCTTCGCGGTCTTGTACAAAAGATAACTTGTTCATTTAAAAAATCTATAATTAAATTTGTTTTATCTATATAATAGTAATTTTTATCAATCATTTCTTTAAAGTTTTCTATTCCTATAGGTATTAGCTTCATATAACCATTCCCTTCAATTATGATTATACTGATATAAGTCCTTATTTCTATTGGATTATTTAGTCAAAATAATTATTATTAAAATCTATTTTGGACTTGTAGTATTAATTCTAACCAAGAAAATCATTTTCAAATAAAAAAGATACGATTTCTCGTACCTTAATTTATTATTTTAACTAAAAGGCTATTTGACACCAATAATACTTTTCTATCAGATATTCATTCTTTAATTGATCAAATACCGTTTTTTTATCCTCTAACTCATATAAATAATCTTGTTTTAATTCTATAGTTTCCTTATTTATATATACAATGGTAAACATATTATTATCCTTTATGTAGTTCATGTTAATTATTTAAAAAATTTCAACATTAACAACTACATTGCCAATGCAGTTCACTTGTTGAATAACAAACAGGTTTCTTTGTGTTTTATCCTATACGATTCCTTAACCTACGACGCATCTAACGCTCGGATCAAGGCTAATCATGAGTATCATTATTTCAGATTGTATATTAATCTTGGACATGTATTAATATTGTCTTTATTAACTTGTCAATGTTCTCTTCAAGGAAAAAATCCCCTTACATATGTAAGGAGATTCAAAGAAGATTTTTTAAGCTATTTCTAAATATTATAAAGACGATTATATCACATATGTAATTCTACATTTATACTTAATGAGTCATCAAAGCATCCTAAACTTACGCTCAAAGCCTCTTCAACTTCCTCCATCTCATAATCATCTAACCGACCTAAACATCTAATTAATCTTGATTTATCAATCGTTCTTATTTGCTCGCACATTATTATAGAATCATGTTCAAGATCTTCTCGGCTGTTAATAAAGACATGTGTTGGTAAATTTTCTTTTTTCCCTACGTGAGATGTCAGTGATGCAACTATAGTAGTGCTACTAAAATAATTTCCTGCATCATTTTGTAAAATAACTACAGGTCTTATCCCACCTTTTTCAAAACCTTGATACGGATTTAAGTCGGCTACATATATTTCACCTCTACTGATTTTTTTATCATTGCATACTCCTTTCATATAATTACAATACTATTTAGTGTTCAACTCGTATAAATATGTTAAAAAAATCTACTTAAATATAAGGAGATTCAATAAAACATTTTTAAGTTATGATCTTTGAATTAATCATTAATGTTATAACTATTTTTAATAACAATTATAAACAAATAAAAAAGATCATTTAAGGGGAATGATCTTCTTTATTTTTATAGGGAATTCGTGTAATAAAAAAATTAATATCTTGGGAAACTATTACTTAAAATGTAAATATATGAGATATAAATATATATGGGTTATCTCATTCTTTTACATGTTAATTTTTATTACAATTTCATTATAATGAAATATAACAAATTGAGTAGAGACAAGCATCCTAAATTAATCATTAGTATTTGTGCAATGTGCACAAATGATGTGAAGCGTTAAGAGCTTGTTTTTATTAATAAAATAATTTAAAAAAAACTGTCAACTTCATATTTGTCAACAGTCTTAAATCTCCTTAAAATAATGAGATTTATAAAACATTTTTAAGTTACGATATTTAAATTAATCATTAATGTCATAACCGTTTTTAATTAGAACTTCTTTAATTTTTTCAAGTACTATTTTAATAGAATAGTAAACCGCGGGTATACTACAGTTTTCTTCAATAGCAATTGATTCTAGAGTCTTACATTGAACATATTTTTTTAAAATACGTTCTTTTTCTTTGACTGGTAAATCTTTAATTGTTAACTCAATAAAACTTATTAATTCTTGATGTATCAATTCTTTCAACAATAAGTTTTCGTTAACATCAAAGCCTTCTTTTTCTAATTCTAAAAATGGACTTCGATCTAATGAAAAATATCCCTTATGATAATCTACTTTTCTTTTATATGCTGCATCAATATGATCATATTTATTCATTGTCTCATAAACATCCTGATCAACTTCAACAAAGCAATCTTGATTATAATATTTAGGATACATTTCTCTCAGGTTTACCCTAACTTTAGTTGATATATTATCCCTCCCTTCTTCATAAACCGAGAGAAACAACTGTCGAACTTTAAGTTTTATAAAAAAAGCTCTAATGATTTTGGGGTCTCATTAGAGCATACTTAAGTTATTCAATTTTTAAAAGATTGATGTGTGAGTTAATCTTCTTTTTTTAATTTGTTTGTACTGAATTTTCTTCTTCTAATTTTTGTTTTTCTAATAATTTAAAGAATGGATAATATAAAACCATATCTAAGATAATTAAACCAATAACCATAATAGCAGCTTTAAAATCCATACATCCAAGAGCAGCTCCAAGTGGTGCTGGTGTTGTCCATGGTGTTTCAATAATTCCTTTTCCTACAATATGGAAGGCCATTAAACCATAAGCAATAATTGAATTGATTACTGGTACAAAGATAAATGGAATCATCATTAATGGATTTAAAACCATTGGTAAACCAAAGATAATCGGTTCATTGATATTAAAGATTGCAGGTCCAATTGATAATTTTCCTAATGTCTTTAATTCTGCTGATTTAGATCTCAACAACAAGATACAAAGTCCCATTGTAGCTCCACCACCACCAAGTGTAATAACATATGACCAGAATGGTTGAGTAAAGTAATGTACGATTGGTTGTCCAGCAGAGAATGCTGAAAGATTAGCAATCAAATACATTTGCATAAATGGTAAACGGATTGGTTGAGTAATACTTGCTCCATGTAATCCAAAGAACCAGAATACTTGAGCAATCATGGTAATTAAACAAATACCAACTAATGAATCAAGTCCTGAAATTGCAGGTGCTAAAACTGTCATGATCATACTTGGTAAAAGTTGTCCGCTAAAGTTTTGTACAACTAAAGAAAGACCATAAAAAATGATTACACAAATAAATAATGGTAAGATTGCATCAAAAGATGAACTGATTGCTGGTGGAACACCTTCAGGCATTTTAATACGAATGTCTTTTTTAAACATAAAATGCATAATTTCCACACAACCTATAGCAACCAAGATTGCTGTAAAGATACCTTTGGCATCCAAATAGGTCGTTGGTATGTAATTACCAGCTAAAGCTAATAAGTCTGTGGCACTTTTTCCATCAACAATAAGATTTGATGCTACTGCTGAAGTTGTTGGTGCAGATACAATTAAAAATACGGCAGTTGATACGATTGCTGAATTTAATTTTGGCATTTCGTATTCATCTGCTAAATGATAAGCAATTGCAAATGCAATAAATAACCCCATTAATGCCATTGTCATATTATAAGGTAATTGCAACATTGCTTTGTTAGCTTGCGCCCAATTATACCAACCATTTAACATATCAGAGACAAATCCCCAATTTGGCAACGTTTCTGGTTTAAAAGGTGGTGTGGAAATAATTAAACATACCCCTCCTAAAATAGATAACGGAATTGCTACTACCATTCCATCACGAATAGCTGCTAAATGTCTTTGATTCCCTAATTTGTTAGCAATTGGTACAAGTGTACGATTTGCAAGTTCATTAAATTTTTCCATGAAATTCATGAAAGTTCCCTCCCTTCTCTTGCTACAGTGAAATTATATAACTGTAACCGCTTAAAATTCTTTTGATTTCCACAACAAAAAACATCTTTCCAATTACTTGAAATCTTTTCCAAATCATGGAAATAAATTGTTTTATTTTTTTTATTGGCATTTATTTTTTTATGTTGACACTCCCTTTTTATTTTTTATAATGAAATTGTGTGTGAGTTATATCTTCTTATAAAATAGGAGGATATATTTATGAAATTAATCATTGAAGAAAATGAACAAAAAATGAGCGAAAGTGCAATGCACATTTTACTTGGAGCAATGATGCAAGATAAAAGAGTCAACATCTCTTTAACTGCTGGACGCTCTCCTATCAATCTTTATAAGATGATGGTTCCTTATGTTAAAGACCAAGAAAAATTCAAAGACATTCAATACTATCTTTTTGATGAAGCACCTTATCAAGATAAACCATATGGCCCAAACTGGGAAGAAATGCAAGAACTATTCTTTAAAGATGCAAATATCCCTGATGAAAGAATCCATACAACAACTATGGAAAATTGGGAAACTTATGATCAAGAAATCAGAGATGCTGGTGGTATTGATGTTATGTTGATTGGACTAGGTTGGGATGGACATTTCTGCAGCAACTGTCCAAGATGTACACCTATGGATAGTTATACTTATCCAATGGATCGTAAAACAAAAAATGCAGCTAATCCAACATATCCAGCAAGAGATCATCTACCAATCACTTTATCAATGGGACCAAAAAGTCTAATGAGAGTGAAACATCTTGTAATGATTGTTACTGGTAAAGAAAAAGCTCAAATTTTAAAACAAGTGTTAGATTCACCTATTTCAGATGAACTACCAGCAACTGTTTTAAAATTACATCCTAACTTCACTGTTATCTGTGATAAAGATGCTGCATCTTTATTAAATATGGATGATTATAAAAGATTATAAAATCTTTATAGAAAGCTTAGGCTTTCTTTTTTTATTTCCAATGTTTGGAAATAATTTCTACCTTTTGGAAAAGAAAAAGTAAATAAAGCGTTCATTTGTTATAATTTTTCTATCCTGGAGGACTACTTATGAGAAAAAATGAAACAAAAAATAACAAAAGCAATAAAAACAGAAATAATATGGATATTATCGAAACACGTGTTAGAAGATTTGTAGCTATGATCATCGATTGGTATCTTACTAACATGCTGGCTGTTATCCCTATTACCTTCTATTTAAGAGGAAATGACTACTTAAAACCTTATATGTTTGATTTAACACACTATGATTTTTCTATAGGTCTTGCTTTAGGTCTTTATGGTGTTTTGATTGGTATTATTTACTATGTATTTATTCCAACATATCTTTTTAAAGGACAAACACTTGGTAAAAAAATATGTAAGATCAAAATCATTAAAGAAAATAATGAATCAATCAATTTAAAAGATATGATGTTAAGAGAACTTCTTGGAGCATCCTTACTTGAAGGTGGAATGATTATCATCCCAACCTATATAAGAAAGCTACTTCCATTATTTAAACTTACAATGATTGTTGATCCTTTAAAATATATTGCCTATGCTTTAACTATCGGTTCAATTATCTATGCTTATTTCCAAGCAAATACACAATCTTTTCATGATAAAGTAGCTAAAACTATTGTTGTTAAACAATAATTAACTATGGTATAATTATGCAAAATATACATAAAGGAGATTCTCCATGTTTAACCTAATAATTATACTTTTATCAACACTTAATGATGAACCAAAAGGTTCAAATAACTATAAAATAGCTAAATATATGATAGAAAATATGCGCGATTTAGAAGAATATTCTCTCACAGATCTAGCTCAGGCTTGCTATGTGTCAAATTCTAGTATTTCGCGCTTTTGTCGTGATATTGGACTTAAAGATTTCAATGCATTGAAAAATCAAATCGCAAAGTTTTCTGTTGAGTCTGCTCGCTTAAAAAGAAAGTTTGACTATGAAAAATATGAATCCTCATCAATGTTTCAATCATATGTAAAAAATGTTATTTCCAATTTAAATTACTTCTTAGAAAATGATATTGAAAAACAAATCAATACACTTGTTCAAGAAATCAGTTCTTATCAGAAAATAGCCGCTTTTGGCTATATGCAATCTGAAAGTGTTGCCTGCAATTTACAGTTCGATCTGCAAACAAGTGGTAAACTTATCTTTTCTTGTTTTAATATCAAAGATCAGGCAGACTATATTACTGACGCTGATGAAAATAATCTTATTATTATTTTTTCAGAATCAGGAACCTATTTTGATCGTATTTTTCCAAGAGCCAAGCCATTCAAAAGTAACAAAAAGAAACCAAAGATATGCATGATTACTTCTGACCAGTCAATAGAATATCCATTTATCGATTTCTACATCCGTTATAACAGTAAAGGTGGCTATGCAAGTCATCCCTATCCATTACAGCTTATTTCTGATCTAATCTGTATCAGATATTCTGAAACTTTATAAATAATAAACAGGTTTACCATCGCAAACCTGTTTATTTTTATATAATAGAGTCTAAAATTTGTTCGAGTTTGAAATTTCCATTTGAATAATCAACAATCATTGCTGAAGCATTATTAGGAAATTTAAAAGATTGTTGAGGTAATAATGATTTGATAAATCCATATAACGAACAGCCGTGCCCTACAATTAAAACGGTATCCTTTTCATTACAATCCTCTATGATTTCTTGAAGTGCTTCATGATGTTTTGAAATAACATCATGAATGTCTTCTCCTTCATAAGGTCTGTAATCCATATCCAAATCTTCTAACCAGTTTGGTGATTCAATATTGAGTTTTCTTACAAGTTCTGTGGATATTCCTTCAAGTATTCCAAAATTAACTTCTTTAAAACGTTCTTCATAAATCGGTTCGACTTCTTTTTTACTTAGAATAATATTTGACGTTTGTACTGCCCTACCCAATGGAGATGTGTATGCCTTATCTATTTGGTATTGTTCTAGCTGCTTTGAAATACTTTCAACTTGTCTGATTCCCACTTTTGACAAAGGAGAATCACACCAACCCTGTGTCAGATTGATTTCATTAAAATGTGTCTTTCCGTGTCTTACAAATATAAATCTCATTATAACTTACCTTTAAAACTAAAACGTAAATGATGTTTTTCTTTATCTAATAAGAATTCATCATGTGTCTTAGCACCCCATGTATCATCACCAGCAACACCCATTTGTTTTTCATTGATACATAAAACCGTTTGATAAACATTTGGAAGTTCATCTTTGTGACGCGCATTTTCTAATTCATAAGGTGTATAGTGTAAAGCTGTAAATTCAAAATCTTCACCTTTGACTGTTAATTTTGTATTTTCACCTGCAACTGATAATTCTCTGACATGCGTTCTGTTACCACATTCTTGTGGATATAAATAAGGTGTTAAATTGTCTGTTACTTGATAAGTATATTTTCCAAGAAGTGCCCCTTTGTTTCGATCAATATAGTTTTCTTCTGGACCAAATCCATAATAATTTACTTCTTCCATATCTTTATATAATTGGAAGATAAGTCCAAATACAGGCATTTCAATTTCAAAAACAACCGGTTGATAAGACATATCTACAATGATTTTACCATCACCATAGACTTCATAAACTAAATGAACCTTTTCATCTTGTAAATTTGGCAAATCATAAGCATATTCAATCTTGCAGGAACAGTCTCCTTTTGAAATACCAACAAACTCACATTTTGCATATAGACTGGCAGTTAACCATTTACCATAGCGATAACCATATTTATTTTCAACATCATTATTTGTAGCGGCTCTAAAGAAATTTGGTCTGACAGGTACTCTAATATATTCTTGTTGATGATATCTATAAGAAACCAAACCTTTTTGTTTTGAGAAAATCGCATTGAAATCTTTTCCTACAACGCCTACATTCAAATAGTCTTCAACGATATCTACGTGTTTTGTTGTATGAATGTTATGTGTTTTATTTTTTACTTCATAGATATATTGTTCTTGAGCGTATATTTCATGATTCTTTTTCAAATAAACTGTTACAGTATATTCTTGGTCTTGATCATTTATTTTAAATGGATTTTCAACAACAACTGATGATAATGGTTTACAATCTACTGTCATTGTTTTGGTTTGAACAACATTACCATTGCATAACAGATCCATTTGTAATTGATATTCATTTAAATCTGTAAACAGATAATTATTGTTGATATGAATATCATTTTCATCTATTCTAAAATCTACATATTGATAACAGTATTTGACTTCTTGCATCTTTGGAGTATTTGTACGATCTGCAAAAACAATACCGTTTCCACAGAAATCATAGTCACTTGGTCTTTCGCCAAAGTCCCCACCATAACATAATTTTCCATCATGGTATAATGCTTGATCGATGTAATCCCAGATGAATCCACCTTGATACAAGGAATATTTCTTTTCTAAATCAATATATTTGAATAATGCTCCATTACTGTTTCCCATAGAATGGGCGTATTCGCATAAAATAAATGGTTTATCTTGATGTTCCTTTAAGTATTTTTCAACATCAACTGCAAAAGTATACATTTGACTTTCAATGTCACTTGTTTCATTGTAGCGACGATCATGTGAAAGTCCTTCATAATGAATCAAACGAGAAGTATCTTTTTGTTTCATAAACTTAGACATTTCATAAAGATTTTTACCACCATAAGATTCATTTCCTAATGACCAAATAATAATCGAAGGATGGTTTTTATCTCTTTCATACATGGAATTGGCACGATCTAAAATAATATCTAGCCATTCAGATTTATCATCTGGTATGATATGTGTTTTATCAAAAAGTTCACTCCAAGTTCCATGTGTTTCAAGATTGACTTCATCAATGACATAAAGACCATATTCATCGCATAAATCATAAACAAATGTTTGATTTGGATAATGACATGTACGTAAGGCATTGATATTATTAGCTTTCATATTCAAGATATCTTTTTTAGTATCTTCATAAGAAACCGTTCTTCCCGTCTTAGCAGAAAATTCATGTCGGTTGACACCATGAAAAACAATTCTCTTTCCATTGATACACATGATACCATCAATAAGTTTAAATTCTCTGACACCCACATTGTATTGACTACATTCAACTAAACCCTTTTCATCCATGATTTCTACATATAATTGGTAAAGGTTTGGTTTTTCTGCTGACCATAAATGAGGATCATCGAATTCAAAATTGATTGGACTGCAACAATCTTTGCTTTCTTTTTGTCCAATAATTTCATCTTTATACTTTAAAGTATAGACTGCCTTAAATTTAGCCTCTTTTTTTACAATCATTGGCGTTACTTCAACAGTTGCATGATCATAATTTTCATTTAAATGTGTCAAAATCTTGATATCTTTTAAATGAACGTGTGGTACCATTTGAAGTTCAACATCTCTAAAAATACCTGAAAAACGCCAGAAATCTTGATCTTCTAACCAACTTCCACTGCTGAAACGATAAACGTTAACAGCAATTTTGTTTTCTCCATTAACAATCAAATCTGTAATATTAAAACTTGAAGGTGTAAATGTGTCTTCACTGTAACCAACAAATGTTCCATTGACCCATAGAGCCATGGCTGATTCAACACCATGGAAAGTAATATAAGTATCGACATTATCTTTGATTACTGAACTGTCAAAATAAGTGACATAACTTCCAATTGGATTTTTATCAGGGAGTTCTCCAGGAATGATTTGTTGTGTTCCTGACCAAGGATAGATTTGATTGACATACATTGGTTTACCATATCCTTGTAATTGAATATGACCAGGTACTTTGATTTCATCCCAGTGATCTACACAATAATCTTTATTAGAAAACTCCGGTATTAATTGATTAAATCCTGTTGCATAATGAAACTTCCAGATCCCATTTAATGAATAATTGAAACTGCTTTGTTTTTCTTTTAATTCTTTAATACTTGCATATCTATGAATCGATGCTGTTGCTCTTAAACGATTGACATTAAAAATCTTTGGATCTTTGACCCATTCATTTTTCATTTCCATTTTTCTTTCCTCCTGACTATATTATAAATTAACCCTTAAAAATAGAAATGGAACAAAGTATAATATAGAGTAAAAAAGTATAAATATGTTTTTTATTCATTATATTTCTACCTATTTATGATATAAAAAGAAAGAAGTATAATAATTATAAGCTTATATTATATAAAGTATGGAGAATATTATGAATGAATTAGAAAAATTATTAAAAGATTTATATAAAATATCAGGTTTGAACATGTCTATATTTGATTTGAACCAAAATTTATTAGCTTCATATCCTCATAAGAAATCAAAATTTTGTAATGAATTAGAAAAAAACAACAATGCTTTTCAACATTGTATTGAGTGTGATTATAAAGCTATGGAACATGTCAAAAAAACGGGTGAACTTTATATTTATAAATGCCACTTTGGTTTAAATGAAGCAATTATGCCTCTTTATTCTTATGGAAGTTTAACTGGTTATTTAATGATGGGACAGGCCGTTATAGGAACATATAGAAATTATTCTGAAATCATTGAAAAATCTAAAGAATATTTTCAAGATAAAGAAATATTAAAAAAATATATCACAGAAATTACAATTTTAAACGAGGAACAAGTTTATGCTTTTGCGAATATTTGTGATGTATGTGCAAAATACATTTCACTTACAAACCGTATCCAAGCAAAACATGATCATCTTGCCCAAGAAGTTAAACACTATATCATTGCAAACTACAATAAACAAATTACAATTGAAGAATTATGTTCTTATTTTTTCTGTAGTCGTGGAACTCTACTTAATCATTTTAAATCAAAATACAATACAACAATCCATCAATATCTTTTGGATTATCGTTTAAAAAAAGCCACAGAACTTCTTATAAATGATGAGTTAAACGTTAAAGAAATTGCCTTTTTTTGTGGTTTTGAAGATCCTAATTATTTTTCTAAAGTATTTAAAAAAAGATATGGTCGATCCCCTCTAGAATTTAAAAACAATATAAATCAGTAAAAAAGCCCTTAGATTTCTCTAAGGACCTTTTTAACTTTATAATAATTTTATTCTACACCAATAATAAATGAATAAACAGGTTGTTTTCCTTCGATAATATCTACTTCTGCATCAAAGTTATCTTCAATGTAGCTTTCGATTTCTTCAACTTCTTCATCAACAACATCTTCACCTACAAGTAAAGTAATCAATTCAGAATCTTCATCTACTAATTTATCTAAACATACTTTAACCGCATCTAATTTATTTGGTTTACAAGCAACAATATCTTTTTCAACTAAAGCCATATAATCATTCGCTTTAATTTCAACACCATCAATATTTGTATCTTTGATTGCAAATGTTACTTGTCCAGTTTTAACATGAGATACTGCATCTTCCATTTCAGCAATATTATCTTCCAATGAAACTTCTGGATTATACATAACACATGCTGATAATCCTTGAGGAATTGTTTTTGTTGGAATAACAATAACATTGACTTCTCCTTCTAAGATTGTAGCTGTTTGTTGAGCAGTCATTACAATATTAGAGTTATTTGGTAAGATAATAACATTTTTAGCATTTACTTCTTTAACAGCTGCAACCATATCTTCAGTAGATGGATTCATTGTTTGTCCACCACTTACAACATAATCACAATGTAATTCTAAGAATGCATCTTCTACACCTTGTCCAGCACAAACAGAAATAATAGCTGTTTCTTTAGCTTCACGTTTTTGAGGTTTGCTATCATCAACACCTACAATACTTCCTTGATTTGCTGCAGCATTTTGTAAGTTATTTGCTTGTTCTTGCATATTTTCAATTTTTAACTTCACAAATTCACCAAATCTTTGTGCTAAGTTTAAAGCTTCACCTGGTTTTAATGTATGTACGTGTACTTTAACGATATCTTCATCTTGTACAACGACGATACTGTTTCCTGGAATTCTTTCTAATTCTTTTTTTAATTGGTTTTCTGAGAATTTATCAATTAATGAAGGTTCAAGACGAACAATAAATTCTGTACAGTATCCATATCCTTCTTCACCAGATTCTAATTCAGTTCCAGCATTGACTTGACCTTCTGATTTAATATCAACAAAATCAACACGATCACCTGATAAAGCAGCCATAAATCCAGTTAAAACCAACAATAAACCTGCTCCACCACTATCAACAACACCAACTTCTTTTAATACTGGAAGCAATTCAGGTGTTCTTTCTAATGAATTTTCTGCTTCTTTAACAAAATAAGAGAAAACATCTTCAATTTCCATACCTGGTTGAGTATATTCAACGATCTTTTCACTTGATTCTCTAATAACAGTTAAAATTGTTCCTTCAACAGGTCTCATAACAGCTTTATAAGCAACTTCTGCCCCACTTTTCCAAGCATTGGCAAAAGCAACAGCATCAACACTTTCATGACCTTCTAAGCCCATTGCAAATCCTCTAAAGATTTGTGATAAGATAACACCTGAGTTACCACGTGCTCCCATTAATAAACCTTTAGATAATTTTTTAGCAATATCATAAATATTGTCACTATCCATATCTTTGATTTCTGCTGCTCCAGCATTAAAAGTCATAGACATGTTTGTTCCAGTATCCCCATCAGGTACAGGGAATACATTTAAAGCATCTATTTCAGGATGATTATTATGAAGAGTATTCGCACCACATAAAACCATCTCTTTAAATAGCTTTCCTGTAAGTATTTGCATATTTTTCCTCCACTAATCGATATTACGAAGTCCTTGAACATAAACATTAACTGCCTCAACTTTGACATCTAATGTTGATTCAACAACGTATTTCACTTTCTTTTGAACTTCAACTAAAATTTCATTAATTTTAATTCCATACCCTAAAATGATATATAAATCTAAAATTAAACCAGTTTCTCCATCACTCGCAATAATTCCTTTAGAATAATTTTCTTTCTTTAATAATTCATAAAATCCATCTTTTAATTTCTTTTGGCTAGCCATACCTACTACACCATAACATTCAGTAGCAGCTCCACCAGCTACAGTAGAAACTACATCTAAAGAAATATTTACTGATCCTAAATTTGTATTTTTTTCAATCATCAAGTTATCCTCCTTAAAATGATTTCATGTTCAAACATAATTATACCTTAAAAATATAATATTTACAAATTATAATCACTCTTTTAGTATCTTTCCAACCGCAAGCCATCATATCACATATTATTAAAAAAAAATACAAATTAACTCATTTTTATCATTATATAAAGTATTTATAATCACAAATATTGATAAAAACAGCTTTTTTGTAAAAAAATGTTTGCATTATACTATAAATAATGTTAATATAACACAGTACGTAGAACAACTACTAAAGGAGGGAAAGAACATGTCAAGAAAATGCCAAATCAGTGGTAGAGGTCCATTATCAGGAAACACTCGTTCTCATGCGTTAAACTCAAGTAGAAGAAAATGGAATGTTAACTTACAAAAAGCTACTATTTTAGTAGATGGTAAACCTACAAAAGTTAGAATTTCTGCTAAAGAGTTAAGAACATTAAGAAAAGCTGGATAATAGATGAAGACAGTACATAGTACTGTTTTTTTGTTTATAAACAACTTATTAAAAAACAAAACACCTGTAGAAAGTATAAACAATACAACGAAAGCAAAATCTTATTTTCAAAAAAAAGACATCGATCATTACCTTAAAAGCAATAAATCCGATGCCTTTTATCTTTAACTCCAAATTGACTATAAAAGTCTATAACACATTTTATTAAAT
>OGCM01000124.1_pt1 | contig 132984 bp, 110 predicted proteins | sample 1570151 | NCBI WGS metagenome assembly OGCM01 (sample SAMEA4370582, study PRJEB24528) | human gut metagenome
TTATGTGTATTTGGAATTTCTCATTTTGGCTTGTACTATTTATATTCTAGCACCAGCGTAAAAGATAAAACATATAATCAGAATTGTTGATTAATTATTCCAAAACATACAAATGGTGGTAATAAAGCTTACAAATAGCTTGAAAAGGAGCGAGCTTTAGGGTATTATGTAGAAAAAGTGATTGATAATCATATATTATTCTTTGATTATAGAAGATAACGATGTTTTTTATTAAATGATTCAGAGGGAAACTGTTTTATGGAAGATGTGCAAAGTTTATTTCGTGATCATGCCAATCATTTTACAATATATGTTGTTGAGCAGAAATTTGCTGTTGGGAAAGGCTTTGATTTTTTTAAAAATTATCAAGGAAAATCTAATTATATAGATACGAATCAGATGGCTAAGACTGTAATTATGAAAATTCATAGTTGGATAGATAAAAAAATTCCATCAATAGCGGATTTGATAAAAATAAGTTTTGGCGAAATCACGACAGTTAACATAGTAGATCTTGTTGTTGCATTAACAAAACTTTTCACTGTGCAAGAGCATCAAGCAGCCGTGTTGCTGCCCTCATGAGCTGTCACTGACTTGCTCACATGAATCGTCATCAGATTGCTTAACTTTCTGTCACCAGTCCTTGCAGGGCTGCCGCCTGACTACAGGCGGCAATAAGGACTACGTAGTCATGGTTCCAAGCATTTCATGCTCTACAACATACTTGATCATATAGTCATCAATCAGACGTTTCTGGTTTTGAAATGCATACATAAGAGCCTTTTCGCAGATCCGGTTGATCATGCGTGGAATTCCGACTGATGCTTTATGGATCTCATCCAAGGCCTTGGTTGTAAATACTTCCTGGGCACACCCGGAGTAATCCATATGACTTGCGATATACTGTTCCGTCTCAGATCTGTCCAGATGTGGCAGGACACAGTACATATCGATGCGCTGGCGGATAGCAGCATACCGCTGCAGTTTTAGTTTGTTTTCCCAGAGTTCAGTCTGACCGACCAGCACCACAGCCATAGGGCTCATGGAATCAAATCTGTAGTTGAGCAGGAAGCGGAATTCTTCCAGAGTTTCCTTTTCAATCAGATGTGCTTCATCAAGGATACAGACGACTTTTCTATGTTGCACTCCCCGGATGATCTCAATCTCCTGTTGAAGCTGACGTTTGGAATCACCGCGATAAAACCGGGATTCAAGTCCCAACTGATCCAGCAGTCCCTTATAAAACCATCGTGGTGTCAGCTTTGAGTCAGACAGATAAAGAACAATGTAATCCTCTTTGGGAAGTTCCGAGTAGAATCGGCGGATCAAAGTTGATTTACCACATCCAGGATCAGCAGTTACAACTGCAAACATCTGACGGTCTGCGACATAGGACAGACGGCCAAGTGTTTCACGAAATGCATTGGATTCGTATAGCTTTTCCGGCGGGACATCCCGCACAAACGGAGTATGTTCCATGCCAAAGAATGATTCATACATCAGACATTCGCCTCCTTCCGGTAGGAAGCAAAGGAAATGGCATTTGCCATCTGCTGTTGAGTCTGTTTATGACGTACCTCCAATGCATCAAGAAAGCGGGAGGTCGTAGGGGTCTGTTCCTGCATGGAAGCAGGCAGAGTCGGTCTTTTATCACAATACGGACCAATCTTTAGCGGGACTGCGGTAAAAGGTTCCATTCCCTGATAAGAGATGGTGATCTGTTCCGGTGCTGCAGGATCATATGAGATCTCTACAGTGTGTCCAATCAAAGATGGTTTCGTTTCGTAACGCTTCCCACGGAAACTGATGCAGGCTCCCTTGTCGACTTTTCTCTGTTCATGATGGAGAAAGGCCTCAGATACCACAGCTGCATCAAGGAATGTCAGTGGACGGCTGTCCCTGTTCCATTCCTGGAGTGGGGAGATCCCTTCTGCTGGAACAGCAGCTCCAAGACTTTCGTAGTATTCTGCGATACCGGCATGCTTCTGTTTATGATAGTATTCATCCAGATAGACTGTCCAGAGACGGTTCAGCTCTTCCAATGTCCTGATATTTTTAAGCTTTGACTCACGGATGAAGTCATCCACCACCTGATGGAACTTTTCAATCTTGCCCTTGCTTTTCCCTGAACGTGGTTTGGCATGCATGACACGGATTCCAAGTCTCGCAAGTGAGAACCGGATCTGCTTTGCGATGTACTGACTTCCATTATCAAAGTAGCAGGCATCAAAGGTGCCATATCTGGAAATGGCCTGATGGAAGGTGTCCTCAATGATGGATTCTTCCTGATTATCGTAAAACCGGGAGGAAAGCAGATATCTGGAATGGTCATCAATGGCAGAGGATAGATAGGTCTGCACCCTTGCACCATTTTTCCCAAGGGGAAGTTTGGGACCATACTTGATATCCCCCTGGATCAGCATCATGCGGTGAGGCTTACAGAAACGTTTGGAAGAACTGTTTCTGGCCTCCTTGTACATCTGCATCTGTTTCTGACCATAGCCCGCCCGATATATGTGGCGTTCAAGAGTCGATCGCTTCAGAATGCCAGGTGCCACAAGACCTTCTGCTTCCAGAATGTAAATGATCTGGGCAACTGACCGTTCCGGCACTTCCCTGCGCAGCTGAATCGTCTGATCCAGAAGAAACTCGAAGTTTTCCGGAAGAACCTGTGAACGCCGTTTTTCGCGGTCAGCTGGTCTGAGACCTGCGAACTGTTTTTCAGCGAATGCCTTTTCATACCGGTAAAGAGTGCGGACAGAGAGATGATTCTCATCAGCAATCGTTCTGCGGAGCTGTAAGCGTCTGGCATCATCCAGACCTGTCTGAAGGAGCGGCGAGATCAACTGAAAACGGTGAAGTGCCTCCTGATCCTGCCATTGCTGTTTTGTTAATGTATCACTTGTACTCATAGTATAGATACCTCCTTTTGAGACCACTATACTATCAGTCCGTGTGACAGACGAACCAAAGTGGGTGCATAAAGTTACCAGTGAATCGGAACCAGAAATCCACCGCTGTTATAGATGAGCCGTAGGATAAGTTCCAGCCAGTTTTGATGTCTGTCCCTGATCTTGCTAAGCAGTGAGTCGGAAGTAAACAGGAGTCCCTCTCCCAGATTCAATATCTGATATCCGGCTGTCCGCAGGTATCCCTCTATACGCTGCAGATTTTCGCGAAACCATTGAAGCCAGCGAACCATGGTACTGAAGGATGGGTAATCCTCAGAATCCAGGTCTTCCGGAAGGATAACTTCATCCAGGACACCGGCAATCACCTCTGTTTCGTAGTGTTTATAGGGAACAAGGCAGTCAGGAAGTTCATTGTGATAGCTATGGCAGTTCTGACATCGGAACCTGCGGATCATCAGACATTCCCTCGTTCCGCCTTCCTTTTTGCGGATGCGAGGACGAGAATCCCTATAACGAAGCATTCCTTGACATACAGGACATAAATGGGAGTTCTCACTGCTCTCAACAAAAAACACCAATATCCTCCTTGAGGACTAGTGCGTAATCTGATATAATAATCATGGTTTTGACCATGGTCTCAGAGTACGCGACTTGTCAGGGAGGGTGCTCTGGGACCTTTTTCTTTCTGTAAACTAATGACAGTATACAGATCATTCCAGAGACAGGCAAGTAGATCAGTATTATGCTAATTTAAGGAGTCAACAACACAGCCGGACCAAATGTTATTGATCCTATTATAGTGCAAGAGGGAAAAGTTTTAAAAAAATATATTAATCAACTTGTTAATCTTTATCAAAATAGTATTTTAATGCCAGCTATAATTATTTTATTACAGGATAATGATTTTGATAGAGCAAAAAAGATACTCTCTGAATGTCCCAATGGAATATATATTAAATTTATTCGAAATAAGGGAAAATGTGAACTATATAAAGTTGTAAATACAGGGGCTGAAAATATCATAGAATTTATCAATTCATTTTCGCAACAGTGCTTTAGCACTTGTTCAAATACACCACATAATATTCTACTTAATAAGGAATGGGCCGAAAATTCAAAAATCAAAGAATATGCACCACGTATTCTGAAATACCGGTCTGATCTGTTGTGTGATGAAAAAAAAGAAATTATACCATTTCTTTGTGAATGTATCTCGGAATTAGAAAAAGATTTGAACACTTCAACATCATTAACATCACATGATATAATTTTGCTGAAAAATTTTTTATGTGTTGCAAAGATATATCGTGTTTTTTGCAATGATTATGGTGGAAATGATATTATTGATGCGCTTGCTATTGCAAATGAAATGGATAATGAACTGTTGCGAGCATGTGTTTATAAATATGCATATTTTTTTAGTAACAAAAACATTCGTGAACAAGATGAGATTTTAGAAGAAGCCTATAGAATTTTTTCGAAAAATGAAATGGCCGATAACGCCATATACTGTAAAAATAATCGTTTAATACGCCAATTTGATATAGGTAAAATAAATGCAAAGGATTTTTCAGATATGGTAGGTGAAGCAACTAGTGATGTTCCTGGATTGGTTGGTATGTCACATATTTTTAATAATACAGGGATTGCTTATTTAATGACGGCACAACCAGATTTAGCTATGGAATATTTTGACAGAGGAATAGACTATGCAAAAACATCTGATCGATTTGTTCAAAACATTGCATTATATTGTAATAAAATGATAGCAAAATCATATTATAATGAAAAAATAGAATATTCTGAAATTGAAAGATTACTTATACAAATATTTGATGGCATGGTATGCAACAATAAATTGCCATTTATTTCATCTCGTTATGTTATGAATTTGTTAATGATTGCTTTACGTAATAATCCAAAGTGGTGCAAGGAAATATTACAAAATTATGAGGTTATTGAATTAATAAATCAAGGACTTCGAGACAATAGCATTGGCTCAGGACAACTTTTAATGCAATTAGAATATTTGGATCAAAAGCTTCCTGAACTAAAGCTAAAATCACAATGTATAACTACTACTAAAATTATTCCTGTAACAGGAAAGCGTCGGGACTTTATTCAAAAATCGGGTTTAAACCCATTTTATTTTTGCACATGGTTATAAAAAGACAGCATTGATAAACTAAGTAAAAATTGATGAACATTACACTCTTCATCTATAATATTGGTTAATTGGTCAATATATGGATAGAGGGTGTGATTCTTTTTTATCATTGAAAAAGAATATGAGAATGCATTGTTTATCCATACTGTTGGCATAGGATTTAATTCGATGAAATAAATATCTTCCAATTCAAGTGGGTGCTTTAAAATTTCCATTAGATGCTGCTCTGATTCACATTTTATACGTGCATCGATTCGACAAAAAGTGTTGATTGATAAATTTTTTGTAAGTGCTAAATAAGTATTTTTCAATTTGTCACTAAGCGAAAAGATAGCTTCCCTTTTAAAACCACTTCTTGTTTCCTTGAATTTTTCTCCCAAAAACCAATTTGAATCCGCTTCTGCTGGTATGTAGATTACCGTTGGCATAAAATCCATTTCATCTATATATGGATTATAAACTATTGGTGTTGTAATATCATAGCCTTGTATAAATTCTTGGTAAAGACCATCTGGTTCATTACCCACTAAAGGTCCTTTTTTTATTCCAATGCTGCTTCCAAGATTAAGTGGCCGAAAAATACCATTTGTTTGATTTGGAAGTAAAGATTTTGGAACTTGTAAACCTGTAGCAATAGCTGCTAAGTTAGAAATTCTTTTATTTTCTCCTGCTAAGATTGCTACAGCATCACAAGGTATACATGGAATATGAAAAAAACAACAAATAGAGGGAATAAGAGACATTGTTGAGAGTTCGCATCCTCCACAATTAAGATTCAATACAAAATCAAGAGTTGGAAGTGTTCCAGCTATTGATTTTTCTACAAATGTGCGGACATCTAAAATGTATGGTATGCATTTTATTTGCTGTATAGCCGTAATCCATTTGGATATTATGTCACTTTTCCAATAATGATAATGAGAAAAACCAGGTGCATCTTCGCCTTCGTATGAATAAACAACTCCAATAGTTTTTCCTTTAAGGGTATGTAGATCTCGCATAATAGACGTACCTCCTATTTTATTTAAACTTTTGTGACAACATAAAATAACTACAAAGAATAATATATGATTATCATTCACTTCCTCCAATTCTTCATTTTCCCTCAAATAGAAAATCCATTTCTCGGATGTTTTGTCGTTAGTATCATTTTTTGTTTGGCGAGTGTGACATGTGTATAAATCTGGGTCGTAGTAATAGAACTGTGTCCTAACATTTCCTGTATGTACCGGATATCGACATCTGCATCAAGCAGGGAGCTGGCAAAGGTATGACGGAACATATGAGGCGTAATGTGCTGATCAATACCGGCGAGAGAGGCATACTTTTGGATCATTCTTCGGACACTCTGATCGGATAAAGGTTTTCCAGACTGATTTGCAAAAAAATGACCACAGTTTTCTATTTCTTTGGAAAAAGTGTTTTTGTATTCATTTAAAGTTTTTAGCACGTTATCGTTTCCAATCTGCAGTTTACGTTCTTTAGAGCCTTTTCCATAAATCAGGACAAAATTGTCATTCAGGTTGACATCGCAGGATTTTAAACTGCACAGTTCGGAAATGCGGATTCCGGTGGCAAAGAGCAGTTCAATTACGGCAGCGTCACGCAGAGCATTTTTTTGCTGGTAAGATGTGGTTGCAAGCTGCCGCTGGTTGTATATTGTGGAGAGAAAAAGTTCTAATGTCTGTAACGGAATGGTTTTTGGGAGAATAACAGGTTCCCGGAAGCGGATCTGGATTTTGTCAAAGGGATTTCTTTCGATAAATTCATAAAATTCGCAATAGTGGAAAAATGCTTTGAGGGATGCAATTTTTCTTTTGGCAGTTTTAGGCTTATATATGGAGTGCAGGTGTGCGATATAGGATTCTATCTGCCGGGAAGCGATGTCGTATAAGGAAGTCTCGGCAGGCATTGTGGAAGCAAAATGTGTGAGATCAATTTTATAGGCGCGAATTGTTTTGACGTCTAAGCACTTTTGTGATTTGCAAAATGTAAGATAGTTTGTAATCTGGGTATCGTGTAATTTCATGGTATGTGTTCCTCGCTTTTTATTTTTATATTAGCAGAGGAAAAGTGGTCTGCTGAAAAGAAGAAAAGAAAATTTTTGAAAAAACAAATTTATATTCGGTTAAAAATCATTGACAATGTAGAATAAGTGTGTATAATAACCAATGCAGCTTAAAAATGCAAACAATTTGCAAATGCATACAAAATGCAAAAACAAATAACTTGCAATTTGAACAAATCAAGATTAAAACAACCAAATGCAGGAGGCGTTTGTTATGTTACACATTTTAGAACATACATTATCACACACGATCGAGGACAGCGTGAAGCTGCTTCCATTTCTGTTTTTCACTTATTTATTAATGGAATTGTTAGAGCACACGACAGGCGGAAAAGTACAGAACAAGATCAAAAATGCAGGAAAAGTCGGACCGCTGTGGGGAGGACTTCTTGGAATTATGCCGCAATGTGGTTTCTCGGCAGCAGCGGCCAGCCTTTATGCCGGACGAGTCATTACGGTGGGAACGCTGCTTGCCGTATTTTTGTCGACGTCGGATGAGATGCTGCCGATTTTCATTTCAGAGTCAGTCGCACCGGCAACGATCATAAAAATTCTTGCAGCAAAAGTCTGCATTGCGATCGTTTCAGGATTTCTTGCAGAACTGGTTTATGTGAATGTTTTCAAAAAGAAAGAAAAAGACATGGACATCCATGTGGTATGCGAGGAAGAGCACTGCAGTTGTGAGGATGGTGTTTTAAAATCTGCGCTGAAACATACTTTGAAAATTTTTGTATACATTTTGCTTATCACATTTATATTGACATTGGTAATTGAGATGATCGGAGAAGATCATCTTGCGGTGGTATTTCAGAATATTCCGGTTGTGGGAGAGATGATCGCGGCACTTGTCGGACTGATTCCAAACTGCGCATCCTCCGTGGTAATCACGGAACTCTATTTAAGTGGAATTATCGGAGCAGGAGCGATGATGTCAGGACTTTTGGTAAATGCCGGAGTTGGACTTTTGGTTTTGTTCCGTTTGAACCGCAATTGGAAGCAGAACGCTGGAATTATGGCAGCACTTTATGGATTCGGTGTTGTCTGGGGCGTGATCATTGAGTTACTTGGGATTGTATTTTAACAGATGTAGATGAATAATTGATACGCGGAAGTATGAAATTAAGAGGAAAGAGTTAAAAATTGTATCTGCTACAGTGAAAGCATATACAGAGAAAGAAAAGAGATGAAAAAATGGCAGGAAATGGTTATGCAACGACCAGCAGAAAGAAAATTTTAGAATATCTCATGGCAAACAGCGACCGCACAGTGACGGTGACGGACATTGACCAGTATTTGAAAAAACACGATAACGAGGTGAACATCACAACGATTTACCGTTACCTGGATAAACTTGCCAAAGAGGGAACTGTCATGAAATATGTGGCAGAGAAGGGGAGCCAGGCGGTGTACCAGTACGTGGAGATGGGGCATCACTGCGAGGAGCATCTCCATTTGAAATGTGTTTCCTGCGGATGCATCATTCATTTGGAATGTGCGTTTATGGATGAGATCGCTGAGCATGTTTTAAAAGATCATGGATTTACACTGCAATGCAAAAATTCCATTATTTATGGCTTGTGCAGGGAGTGCAGGAAAAAACAGGACAGGGAATAATACTGCTATAGGATTTCCCTATAATCGGCTCATGGTTTTATGGATTAACACTTTTTCGATTGATTTGATATGATAATTCCAACAGCAGAACCTGAGAAAAACAGGCAGGCAAAAAGAATGAAAACATAGAAAAAGGATGGGAAAACACATGAGTACATTAAAAGAGAGAAAATTAAAATTTGAAACCTTACAGTTACACGTTGGACAGGAAGAACCAGATCCGGTGACCGATGCAAGAGCAGTTCCGATTTACCAGACATCTTCTTACGTATTCCACAATTCAAAGCATGCAGCAGACCGTTTCGGTTTGCGTGACGCAGGAAATATTTACGGAAGACTGACCAATCCGACAGAGGATATTTTTGAACAGCGTATTGCAGCATTAGAGGGCGGCGTGGCAGCGCTTGCAGTCGGTTCCGGTGCAGCAGCCGTTACATACACGATTGAAAACCTTGCACAGGCAGGTGATCATATCGTATCTGCAAAAAATATTTACGGCGGCACTTATAATCTGCTGGCACATACATTAGTAGATTTTGGCGTTACGACCACGTTTGTTGATCCTTTTAACTTAGAGGAAGTAGAAGGCGCTATCAAGGACAACACAAAAGCAGTTTACATTGAGACACTCGGCAATCCAAACTCTGAAGTAGTGGATATCGAAGCACTCGCAGAGATCGCACACAAACATAAAATTCCACTTGTCATCGACAATACGTTCGGCACGCCATATCTGATCCGTCCAATCGAGTACGGCGCAGATATCGTGGTTCATTCCGCAACCAAATTCATTGGTGGACACGGAACCACAATCGGTGGTGTCATCATTGACGGTGGAAAATTTGACTGGGCTGCATCCGGAAAATTCCCACAGCTCACGGAACCAAACCCAAGCTATCATGGTGTCAGCTTCGCAGCGGCAGCAGGACCGGCAGCATTCGTGACAAGAATCCGTGCTATTTTATTAAGGGATACCGGAGCAACACTTTCTCCAATCCATGCATTTATCTTTTTACAGGGCTTAGAGACATTATCCTTAAGAGTCGAGCGTCATGTGGAAAATGCATTAAAGGTTGTGGAGTTTTTAGAGAAACAGCCACTGGTTGAAAAAGTAAATCATCCATCCGTTTCCGAAGATCCGGAGCAGCAGAGATTATACAAAAAATATTTCCCGAACGGCGGCGGTTCCATTTTCACATTTGAGATCAAAGGCGATGACAAAAAAGCGCAGGAGTTTATCGATCATTTACAGTTATTCTCCTTACTTGCAAATGTAGCGGATGTAAAATCCCTTGTCATCCATCCGGCATCTACCACACATGCGGAATTAAATGAGGCGGAACAGGCAGAGCAGGGAATCAAGCCAAACACCATCCGTCTTTCCATCGGTACAGAAAATATCGACGATATCCTCTATGATCTGCAGGAAGCGTTTGATGCAGTAAAATAATAACCGGCCATTTTGAATATTCATTTCTTAATAAAAAAGGACTGCGCATAGAAATATGCAGCAGTTCTTTTTGTGCTGTCGGATAAAAAATAACGAAAATTTTTTGCTCCCTATTTCGAAAAAGATGTTTACGTTTGTCGAATGAAGTATTATCATAGAGATAGATTTGTGCATTGTAATAAAAATGAAAATATTTGATTACAGAGCTGCTATTTTTTATGTAAAGGGGCATAGGAATATGAAATTTACCAGAAAAGATTTACCACCGGATCAAATGAAACGTGCCAACATCACGACGTGTCTTACCGTTACAATGGCATATGTTTTTTATATTTTGATCATGCTCACATCGGATCGGACAACGCTTGAGAAAATAATATTTGTTTCATTTTATGTGATCTGGTATGCGCTGACAGCCATTTTTGTGGCAAAGAATATTTATGAAAGAAAAGCGGAACTGTTTATAGCAGTTGGATTTTGTATCGGATTTGGAATTATTTCTTATTTACAGAACCCAACAGTTATGATGCTGATTTTCCCGGTTTTGCTTTCATTGTCTGTATATTTGAACGAATTTCTGATCATGTGGGGAGCGGGTGCAACCTTAGTATTTATTATTACCAAGATGGCCCAGATCCTTGTAAATAATCCGGCGGACAAGGCAGAACAGTTGAATACGGTTTTTCTCGTATGTATCTGCCTGATCATGTGTGTGTTTGGCGGATGTAAGGCGATCAGGCGTCTGATCGAGTTTTCCAATGAGGAGACGAACGCAGTAAAAGTAAAAGCAGAGAAGCAGTTACAGGTAGCAAAAGAAGTTGAGACTATCGTAAACGATGTGGATGCGCAGTTTACGCAGGTCAGAAAAGATTTATCCCAGATATCCAGCACGATCGACAATACGCAGATCGCAATCGGAATCATTGCAAATGGCGCTGACAGTTCAGCAACACAGACACAGACGCAGTCAGAAAAAACAAATGAGATCCAGGAGCGTTTAGAGCACACCAATCAGACGGCAGCAGGAGCTTTGGAGACAACGGAGAAGCTGCGGGGGGTCATTGAAACTGGCAAGAATGAGTCGGATGAACTGGCAAGACAGTCCGTGATCGTAGATCAGTCCACAGAGCAGATTTCCCAGACCATTGAGAAACTGGTGGAACATGTTGGAAAAGTATCCGGAATCACAGATGCAATTTTAAATATTTCCAGCCAGACAAACCTGTTGGCACTGAACGCTTCAATCGAGGCTGCCCGAGCAGGAGATGCCGGAAAAGGTTTTGCCGTTGTTGCAGAGGAAATCCGCCAGCTGGCAGAAATGACCAAGGTATCAACGGAGCAGATCACACAGATCATGAATGAACTGACTGCTATCACAAAGGATACACAGACCGAACTTAAGAATGCGGTAGACAGTATCGATGTGCAGCGTGAAAAGGTAAAAACGGTACATGAAAGCTTTATAACCGTTGAGGAAGATGTGAAATCTTTAGTAGGAGATATGACGACGGTAAGCGATGAGGTATCTGCCGTTCTAAGTGCCAATGAAGTGATCGTAGACGGAATCTCTACTTTGTCAGGAATCACGCAGGAGATTTCTGCAAGCACTTCCGCAAGCAGAACGGATATGGATGGTCTGCATGACAGTGTAAGCAATTTTTCAACAGCTGTCGATCATACATTCGAAGCATTGGAGAATCTGAAGGCGATTGCAGCAATTGATGAAGAATAGAAAAATAGAGAGAACAGAGAGAGGACTGCCTTGTGCAGTCCTTTTTGAGCCTAAAAAATGGAAGTACCCTGTTGAGGGAAAGTAGTAATGCGCCGCAGGGATGCGCAGAAAAAGATTGCAATATGGAAGCAAATCGTATAGTATATAGTAAGTAATTGCAAATTAAATTTATAGTTTATATAGTTATGGAATGATTCAGGAGGAAAAGAAAATGAATGCAAAACAACTGACCGCAGCAGAAACAATTGTGATGAAGTGTATCTGGGACGCAGACCATGAGATGTCACTGGCAGAGATCGTAAAAAATGCAAATGAGGGATACGGAAAAGAGTGGAAACCACAGACGGTATCCACATACCTTGCAAAACTCTGTATCAAAAATTATATCCAAATGAAACGAGCCGGAAGAACGATCACCTATGAAATACTCATCACGGAAGAGGACTACAAGAGTGAGCAGGCGAGAGAGTTTGTCGCATTCTGGAATAATGGTTCGCTGAAGCAGTTTATCACCGCTTTTTATAAGGATGAACCGGCTTCCAAAGACGAGATTGAGGAACTTCGGAATGCTATTGAGGAACTGGAAGAATAGGATGGTATAGAACAGGAAAAGTAGTATGAGCAGTAAAATCCGAGAATATTTTGCAAATAAAGAGAATCGTATCAAGTGCGGCATCACAGGCGGAACGATTGCATTGGCGGTCATTATTTTTGTAGGAATGGTGTTTATGGAGGAAAATGAAACTCAAAATAATTCCATCGAAACTGTTTCACAGACGGAAAGTGACACGCAGACAGAAGAAGAGACAGGATATTCTTTCGACGCGGGCGATCTTTACGATATGCGGCTGGATGCACAGACAATCGAAGATTATTATATGAAATCCTGTGGCGACCAGTTCAATCTGTACACGATCGATGAGGATGGTGTGCTCTGGGGAAGTGGGCATAATGAGTATGCGCAGATTGGACTTGGGTATGCGGACGAGGAATTTCATGAGGAAAAAAGTAAAATCGCGGAACATGTTGTGCATGTGGACTATTCCCAGAAAGATTTTGTTGTCTATCTGACGGAGGAAGGGAAACTTTATGGTCTTGGAAATGATTCTACCTATATGTTATTGCAGCATACAGAAATGCCAGTGGAAGATTTGGCATATCCGACAAAACGGTATGTCACCAGTCCGGCACTTTTGCTGGAAGATGTCAGTTATGCGAGGTGTGGACGTGATGATGTAGTTGCATTGAAAAAGGATGGTACAGTCTGGACATGGGGAATGATCTGGAATTATCAGAGTACGGGATATTGTATCACAATGCCACAGCAGATTCTGACAGATGTGAAGATGATCACAGGCGGATGGTTTAACCACGCCGCACTCAAGGAAGATGGAACACTCTGGACGTGGGGATACAACTTTAGTGGAAACTGCGGAACGGATAAAGCCACGATGATTGAAACACCGGTGCAGGTGGCAGAAGACGTGCAGCGCGTGTGGACAGGACTTTTGAATTATTCAGCCAAAGAGGATGATATTACCGATATGGAAGAATTCGGTAATGATTATGTGGATAATACGATCATTGAAAAAACAGACGGCACATTCTATGCATGTGGAATGGGTGTCGGCGACAAAAGTGTGGTATTGCCGCAATATTATGAAGTGTCGGAACTTGACACAGTCTGCTCATCAGAGTTTCTTCCGCTGGACTGGAATGAAGAAATGTTGAACAGGAAACAAAGAGAATACATCGAGCGAAAGGAGAGCCAGAGCGAAGAGGCTGTTCTTGCAAGAAAAAATGAAGCGTTATTGGAAGAGATAGACAAAAATTATGATATGGAGAAACTGAAACGCAAAGTCCCTCGTTTTTCGGAGGATGATAAGATCAATGAGGCATATTATAATGCAATCAAAACACTGGATACAACGGGATTTCTGCCGGATGGGAGATACTGCTTTTATATAGAGCAGGACGGCAGAACAGATGTGGAACGATTTCAGGAACAGAGGGCACAGCATTATAGTCCGGAAAGAGTTGCGGTGGCAGATGTGGATGGCGATGGTACGGCAGAATTACTATTTTTTATTGAAGGAACTTGTGTGAGAGATTCTGCAGAATATGTCTATCGGTATTCAGAAGAAAAAAATGCTTTTGAACTTGAATTTGAATATTCAGCGGGATGTAATTATTATCAGAACGGAGTGATTAAGGCAAAGCCGCTTCACTCAGGTTTTATCTATCAGGATGATTTTTGGCCGTATAGTGTATTTCAGTATGATGAAAATAAAAACGAGTTTGTGCTTACAGCCAGTGTAGAGGAGATTCCAAAAGTCCCGGAAAATCCAGATAATTTTCCAGAGGAATATGATAAAGACGGCGATGGAAAAGTGTATATCATCAGTCAGGGTGAATCCGTTGCGTATATGGATGAAAAAGAATATCTTGCATGGGAAAAACAGGTTTTCTGGATGCCGGAGATGAAAATAGATTGGTGTGAATTAGGAAGCAATAAAGAGTTATTGGAAGAGATAGACAAAAATTATGATATGGAGAAACTGAAACGCAAAGTACCTCGTTTTTCGGAGGATGATAAGTTCAATGAGGCATATTATAATGCAATCAAAACACTGGATACAACGGGATTTCTACCGGATGGGAGATACTGCTTTGGACATCAGAAGAGTAATGTAGATGTGGAACGTTTTCGGGAAGATATGGAGCGTGCTTATTGCCCGAACAAAGTTGCGGTGGCAGATGTGGACGGTGATGGCACTGTAGAATTACTTATTTTTACAGTAGGATTTTATATGGCAGATATAACAGAATATGTCTATCGGTATTCGGAAGAAAAAAATGGTTTTGAACTTGAATTTGCATATGCAGGGGGATGCGATTATTATGAGCACGGAGTAATTAAGGCAAGTCCGCTTCATTCGATGTATAGTGACTATCAGGACGGTTTTTGGCCTTATTCCGTATATCAGTATGATGAAAACAAAAAGGAGTTTGTGGAGAAAGTAAGTGTAGATCAGATTACTAATGTTCCGATTAATTCCGATGTTTTCCCAGAGGAATATGATAAAGATGGTGATGGAAAAGTATATATTGTCGATCAGGGAGAATCCGTTAAATATTTAGATGAACAAGAATATCTTGAATGGAAAAAACAGATTTTCTGGATGCCGGAGATGAAAATAGAAAGCTGTGAATTAGGAGAAATTTTAAAATGAACATGGCAATGACTTTGTTATCGGCTTGTGCAGACAATAATTTAGGAACAGACACAGAGAGAGAATCAGTCATTCCAGAACAAAATCAGAAAGAAGATACAAATTTATATAAAAATGAGTTAATGGAAAAGACGACATTGTAATTGGAGCGATATATGAAACAGGAGCTGGACCGCAGGGAATGATTCCATATATTCAAATTCGCATTTATGAAGATATAGGAAGCGAATTTGTATATGATCAGGAACTTTGCGATGCGATTAATGTTGAACTTCCAGAGGACGCTACAGCGGAACAGGTAAAGGAAATGATAAATTAAAACATACGGTAGATTTTATAATTTATAAATCTACCGTATGTTTTTAGATGAATTTGTAAAAAATGTTAAGCCTCTGCGTATTTATGCAAGGAAATAATAGCCACAAAAAGTAATTTATGGAGAAACACGAATGAGATGGTCAAATGAAATGTTTTATATTCTTCTGCTTAATTCATTCGCAGGTGCGATTGCTTATGGATTTTGGATAATAGCAAAAAACGGTATGGTAAAGAAGAAAAAATTGAAATATGTGTATCCAATGCTCGGAATTGTGGAAGCTTTTTTCATTTTTCCGGTAATGTTTGTTTATCTGAAAGTATCTACGCATGTTCCGGGAAGCCATGGATCATATTATGGAGCTTTATTTTTGCGTACACCGTTCATTTATACAGTACAGTGCGTGATAGCAGGGATATGGATTCTCGGCGTGATATTTAATTTAGGAAACTATATCAAAGAATATTGGAAATTTAAAAGTATTTTGAAAAAAAGCTTTGCATATGAGCTGCCTGCAGATGTATGCAGTAAAATTTTGCAGGAACTTGAAATGAAAAGGAAGGTCACATTGTACCAGAACTATGCTGTGACTTCACCAATTGTTGTTGGCTGGTGGAATAAGAAAATTATTTTCCCGGTACAGGACTATGAGGAAAGAGAACTTGTAACCATACTTTATCATGAGTTAGTGCATATCAGACAGCATATTTTGGAAATGAAAAAAATAGGGATTTTCTTAAAATTGATTTTCTGGTGTAATCCGATGATGAACAGTCTGTTACGAAATATTGATGAGTGGGGAGAAATTGCCTGCGACAGATATGTGTGTTATGAAACTGCCTATCCGTACACGGTAAAGGAATATTATACCGTTGCTGTGGATGGACTGGAACAGTCACATATCTGGATGCCACAAATGGTAACTGGATTTAAGAAAAAGAGTAATTTTAAAAGGAGATTATTGCAAATGAAAAATTACAGAAAAGAAAAGGAAATGAAATTTGTTGGAGGTGTTGCTTTAAGCCTTGTGCTGTGCGTTTTGTCAACAACAACAACTTTTGCAGCAGCAGAAGGATTTAAGGCTGGATATGAGAAGGTTTTTGATGATACAACGGTAGAAATCGAGGAGAAAGTTGTGGAAGATGTTGAGTATGAAGAAGATTTTTTTCCTGAAAATGAAAATATAAAATTTTATAATCAGAATGGCATTAATCTTATTGGTGGAAGTGGAGCAATAGATAGTACCTCATTAGAGAAAGGTACGATGCTTAGTATAGGAACTGTTTATGCAGAAAAGAATCAAGGGATTGGTATAAGATTAAATATTACACCGTCAGATAAAAGTGTTCAATACGGAATAATTACATCAGATAACAAAAAGAGATTTGTTTATGGTACAGGATCATGCTATCATGTTTTTTCAATTAGTGATAGTGGTAACTATGAAATCTTTATTAAAAATACTAGTTCAAAAACGGTTACTATTGAAGGTGGATATTCAGTTTATTAAAACAACTTGTTGCGAAAAGTTTTAAATGTTTCTTCTTAATATTTTGAAAGGAGATGATGCATTTGGAACAGGCATTAATTGAAGCTGCAACCACGCAGGGAATCTGGGTTCTTCTTTTTGTTTCGCTATTTTTGTATACAATTAAAAATAATGAAAAATTAGTGGAAAAGCAGGATAAAAGAGAAGAAAATTACCAGAAACTGTTGTCTGATATGACAGAAAAATACGCAGTTGTTGAAGATATCAGAAACAGCGTGGATGAAATTCAGAAAAAAGTCGAAATGCTTTCGACAGAACAAAAAGTATAGGAAAAAGATTGTTCTATATGGAATCAAATCACTTATTATCTGATGGATAGGTAATAAGTGATTTGGATTTTAAGGAATGAGGAAGGAAGAGGATTTATCCAAATCAATGGATGGGTTTGTGAAATGAATAGGATACAGCACAAAAAATGGATAGATACATTGGGAATAGGGCTGTTTATATTAACTATGTTATATATGTGCGGTTTGACATCCAATAAAGACGAAATAGAGATTGAACAAAATGTAGTAACAGAGGATAAAATTCAACAAGAAGCAGATAATGAATTGCCAGCCGATTTTCCGAAAGATTTATTTTTTAACAGTGGAGTTGGTGGTTGGCGGACGTATTTACGATTAAACAGAGATGGCTCATTTACAGGAGAGTATTCAGATTTTAACGCATATGCAGAGGACGATTTCCCCAAAGGAACGGTAACGATATGTGAATTTGAAGGTAAGTTTACGAATATTCAGCGGATGGATCAGTATCATTATACAATGTCTTTAGAAAAATTAGAGATATTGGATATTCCGGAGATGTGGATAGAAAATGGATACAGATTTCTAAAAGAAGATGAGCCATATGGTTTGGAAAATGGTGAGAATTTTACTTTATATATGCCAGAAACGCCAATAGAGCAGTTGTCGGAAGACTTTCTGACATGGTGGCCATCGTGGTATTATTCGGAAAATGAACTTGTCAGACCAGATGAACTTTCCTGTTATGGGCTATGCAATGAGGCAATGCAATACGGATTTTTTTCTTATGAAGGAATGGACGCATTTGAGCCATATATAAGCAGATAGCACAGAACGCCAGAACCGACATTTGCCGGAACTGGCGCTTTTTTATCTATGGACTTATTTTACAGTCCTTTTATGAGACTTTTATACACATTTTGTTGTCTAATATATGTAAGATAAAAAAAGAAGAAAAGCGACTGTCTTACATTCACTGCGCGCGTGGAGAAAAGCATTATGAAAAAACAAACAGATGATCTTGTGAAAAGAGCGAAAAGGCATGAGTCGGAAGCTTTCACAGAATTAATGCAGCTTTATATGACGGATATGTATAAGGTTGCGTATGCAATTTTGATGAATGATGAAGATGCCGCCGATGCAATCGGAGATACGATTCTGATATGCTGGGAAAAAATGAATCAATTAGTGAAGATACAGTATTTTAAAACATGGATGACAAGAATCCTCATCAACAAATGCTATGATATCAGAAAGAAAAATCAGAATATCATTTGTTTGGATGAGTACGAGGAACCAGCAGCCTGCGATGAATATAATCTGGAATTAAAAGAGGCACTCGCAGCGTTAGATGAAAAATACCGGATTATTATGATTCTTTTTTACAGCGAGGGCTATCGTATCAGAGAAATTTCTGATATTTTAAAAATTCCGGAAAGTACTGTGAAAACACGTTTACAACGTGGACGGGAAAAGCTGGAAGTTTATTATAAGGAAAAATGAGGTGAGATTCATGTCAAAAAAAGTGAGTGAAATTTTAAATAGTGATATTCAAGTGCCAGAAATCGTTCAGAAAAAAGCAGATGTCGCCTTTTCACAGATTCAATCGGAAAGGGAAACTAATATGAGTAAGAAAAATTTAAAAGTAACAAAATTGTTTGCAGCAATGGCTGCCTGTGCATCGATTATCATTGTTGCATCCACAACAAACAACTATCTCAACAGACCGCAGGAAGAAAAAGAAACAACAGTGGCTGAACATACAACAACAGAAAAAGAGAATATGTTTACCATGAAAGTAATGGCGGCACAGGCAGAAGTGACGGCACAGAAGCCTGTAGCAATCGCACAAAATGACAGGTTTGGTTATGCGATTAATGGGGACAGCGATATGAATACAGCAAGTTATAAAATTGATATGCCACTTTACTGCGAAGGTGAGAATATAGAAAGTGTAACTTACAGTATCAACAAAGGATATTTTGAAATAAGTGAAAATATTACCGATGATTTTCAGAGTGCTGTCGAGAGCGGAAAGCCATTGGATGAAAATAGCAATGGGTATCTCAATCCAATTTTTGATGATAATGGAGAAATTGCCATGCAGCAGGAAGTAAACGATTTTGTTGAATACACAGTTTCCTATGAAAATCAGCAGAAAGAAGGAGTGTGGGTAACCTTTTGTAATGATGAAATTCCGTTTTCAGATTTTGACAGTATTGTAGAACAAAAGAAAAAAACACAGGAGGAAGTGGCAGCAGCATATCAAAAACTTGTAGATGGAGTGGTTATTACCTGTACTGCAAATTATAAAGACGGCACAAAAAAAGGAGTAAAAATTAATGTTGGAGCTGCAGCGCTGACTTATGAAGAAATCGGAATGAACGTGGACGGAATGACTTTACAAATAGAAGGAGAAGATAAAGTAGAACTTCAGCCAACAGATAAAAGAGCAGTTTTTACGTTTGAATTGCAGCCATGACAGATAAAATCAGTATTATTTTTTAACAGTGGAGCTAGTGGCTGGCGGACGTATTTGAGATTAAACAGTATTGAAAAAGATATATATTTATTTTATAATAAATAAAACTAAAAAAATAATTTCAATATTATAAATGAGGCATGAATATGAAAAAAGGTATTAGAAGATATTTCATAATCTTGATTGTAATAATAGTATGTATTGTGACATTGGTGGACTGCACCAATACTCAGACGAGACGGGAAGAAAGAACATCTGCTAGCCATTTGATTATAAATTGGGAGAATGAAGTTCAGATTTTTGATGCAGATGCAATGGAAAATACTGGAATGGTTGAAAATATAGAGACGCTTGCCTGGATTGCACCACGAGGCGGAGCCGGGATTGACACAGTGGGTATTGAACAAATACAGTCACAGAATGAATACATTGTAGAAAGCAGTCAGTATCTGAATCAGGATAAAGAAATCATTAATACCGAAGGATTTGATACATGGGTAAGGGTTGTACAGGAGCAGGTGATGCCCACAAAAGAAACATCAGAGACAGGACATGGAGACTATCTGATCTATAAGCACGGAGATAATGGATATCTGGCAATACAGTCTGGCGAAGATCGCACAAAGTGGACAGTCTGGGAATTACCGGGTTATGGGGAGTGGCTGGATAAGGAAGTAGCAATGTTTATAAGAATGGTAACTGGATTGTAAAAAATTAAAAAAGAGTTTACAAAAATCAATAAATTTTCTTCTTAATTATTAGAATAATATTGGATAAGAAAGAAGTGTTCATAATTATCATTGACAACTTCCACGCAATCCCTTATACTTGGAATCACATCAAAGTCGCAGACAGATAAAGCATCTTATTTTTTCTTGTCTGCAAATCCAAAACCAATTTGAGGTGGCAGGATATAATCTCAACGTTCACAGCCGGTTCGGCACGAGATTCCATTTTGATGAAGAACAGCAATGCATATAGATTCTGAGTTTCTTGTTATATTTTTAACATAGAAAATGCTTCTTATGCGTTGAAAATCACAGCAGATTCTATTATGATAAAGGGGGAACATGATTGAACACAGAAGGAGAAAAAATCCAATGGCATCCTGCATTTGATGCGGCATTGCAGATTGAACTGGGAGAAGAGGCAAAGTACCTGACCTTTGAGCCGGAACATTTGCTTTCGAAGAAACCAATGCAGATCGATGTGTTGGTCAAAAACGAGAAGAAGGTAAAAATCAGGAAAAATATTGGAAGGATTTTCCGGCAGCATAACATTATCGAGTATAAGTCACCGGAAGATCATCTGAACATTGATGATTTTTATAAAGTCTATGGTTATACCTGTATTTACAAAACGGAAGTCGAGAAAGTGAACCAGATTCCAGCAGAAGAACTGACGATTACGTTTGTGTGTTATCATTATCCGCGGCAAATGTTACGAAATCTTCAGAATGAGAGAAATATAAATGTGAAAAATATCGAAAATGGTATCTATTATCTCTATGGAGATGCAATTCCAATACAGCTTATTATCGTACCGGAATTGTCAATCGAAAATAATTACTGGCTGAATAAACTTCGCAACAATTTGAAGTCCGGTGGAGAAATTAAATTATTTATGGAACAATATGAGAAAAACAGGGATTCAAAATTGTTCCAGGCACTAGCAGATACCGTCATGCGCGCAAACTGGAAAGAAGTGGAGGAAGAAGGAAACATGAGTGATGTAATAAAAGAAATTTTCGCAGACCAATTTCATAAATGCGAAGCGGAAGCGAGGGCACAGGGCGAAGCAGAAGGAAGAGCAGAAGGCGCAGCATCTAAAATGATCGAGCAGATCATGAAAAAGTACAAAAAAGGATGTTCTGTGGCTGAAACAGCAGATATGCTGGAAGAAAATCCGTCAGTCATTGAGCAGATTTATGATATACTTCGGCAGAACGCACCGGATTATGACGTGCAGAAAATATATCAATCACTTTTGAAAAAAAACACACAGGACAGCTTAACATAGGAGCTGTCCTGTGTGTTTTTTCAGATCTTAGATGAAAAACCTAAGAATATTAATACTTTTTTTAATATTTCTATGAAATCATCCAATAAGAGTGTGAAACAGTTTTTCTCTCCACATTGCGGTGATTTTATGTCTGTGCCGGAGGAGTCTTTCTTTATCTGAGCGGTATCAGGTAAAGAACTGTTGCCGGATACATTGGCAGATCCGTCTGTAGAAGCAGTTTCGGAAACCGAACCAGCTACAGTATCTGTAGATGAACCAGCAGCGTTCGTATTACCTGATGCCGGTGGTACAGGTGTGGATGCCGGTGGTACCGGAGCTGGTGGCACCGGGGCAGGATCTGAAATTACAGAAAAATCCGCCCTTGCCGTTCCGGTTGTTGATACAATGGCAATGTTGTGAGCTCCTTCGGAAAGACCGGCAAGGAAGGATGGAAGTAAAGTTATGATAGTACTTCCAGAGCGGGCGGTATAGTCTTTATCTTTCACTAATACATTTTCATCTACCTTAACTTCGATTAAGTTAGCGAGCGGTGCGCTGGAACGAAATACAGCACCGGAGTGATTGTCCGGATTTTTACTTACTTCTATTTTGTTTCCGTCCAGCATGACCGGTGGCTTACTATCAGGAGATACAGGCGGTATTTCCGGTTCCGGTTTTCCCTCAGGGGGAGTGACTGGTAATTTATCAATGACCTCACCAGCTTCTACTATGGTATGACAATCTGTACATACCAGATCACCGGTATATCCATTTTCCTCCTGTGTTGGCTCTTTAAAGCCCTGCCGCTGGAGATTCAAATGGCATGTTGGATCTATTTCTCCGTATTCCTTCCCACATTCTTCACAGACGGCTTTTTTCGTACAGGTCGCCTGTCCACCGGAATGGACATGTTGTTCCATTTCCCCTTCGATTTGAAAGGTAAGGACTTCCCCTTCTATAGCAGTGACAGTCACTTTGAGTTTGTCTGTAACCTGAAGCGAATCATTTAAGCCAAGGGCTGCATCAGATTTAGTGGATTGTGTACCGCCCATAACTTCCAGTGCCCAATTTCCCGGTTTTCCATTTAGATTGCTTGGAAAGCGGATGTCAGGTTGTGCAAGATAACAGACTAAACCGGATTTTATGTTTGATGTTTCTGAATTGGTCAGATGCTTCTCTGACTTATCATATTTGCTGCCATCTGTTGAGAAGTTTCTGTATTCCAGATACAGTGTCCTGTTCAGTTCCGGAATGCCTGCTTTATATCCGATACAGTCGTCAGGACCGGTAGCTGTGCCGCTGAGCTTTACTTTGTATTCACGCGGTTCTGTGATCGTCTTTAGAGTACTAAGGTCTGTCCATCCCAGAGCCTCTTTTTCTTTGATCGAAAGTCCCTGTGGAACAGGTGAGATGGCATTTGCCATGGCAGACATGAAATAAACCGGCGTTTGACCTGACGAATTGTATAAATCCAGCAGACCAAATATATGCCCCATTTCATGGATCGGAGACTTCAATGAAACGATCGGTTTTTGATCATTGTTTGCCATATACAGAGTTGAGTAGTTATTTATGACCTGTACATAATATTGGCTTTGAAGTATCCTGCCATCGCCAAGATTGATCTCCACGTAGTCTGCATAATCCTTATAGTTCCAAAGCGGATCAGAGCGGTTTATCACAATATTTTGTGTCGTGTTTTTATAGATAACAGTAATGGAATCAATCTTTCCATCCCGGTTTTTGTCAAGATCCTCATAAGAATATGTCTGGCTGCCATTGTAATTCGTAATATGGTTTCCATCCTGGATCGCCTTGTTTATGGCATCAGACCAATCGGTGCGCAGCTCGTACATACGGTAGGCTTTTTCACCACTTGTTTTATAACCGATTGGATTATCTGCACTGTAACCGGCATAGTAACCGCGTTCATGTTTTAACTGCAGGGAACCGCCGTTATCAAACAGATAAAGACTATTCATGCGCAATTTGTCTGAGGACGCATTCCGGTAGTAATCGCCCACGGAATAATAGGCAGTGTTATAGGAATTGTCTATGATCTCTCGCACAGAGACACCTTGATAAATATCATTCACAAATTCATTCTCATCTGCAAATCTGGCAAATACGATTAAATTTGTAAAGTTTGGATCAGAAGTCTGTTCTGTATTCCCGGCAGCTGCGCCCTTTACGGACAGAGAGCTAAAACCGACATTCAGCAGCAGACACATGGATATCAGCAATCCGAAAAATGTACATATTTTTTTCATACATATTCTCCTGTTTGTCGTTGAATGTTGCATAGGTTTTTATAGTTTCTGGAAGAAAGGCGTAGAGCAGTTTTTTATTTCTTAAAATTCGCTCTTTTTCTTAAAGTCGGATCCAAAATTCTCTTACGGATACGAAGGGATTTCGGAGTAACCTCCAATAATTCATCAACATCGATGAAGTCAAGCGCCTGCTCTAAGCTTAAAATCTTAGGCGGAACTAAAGTCAATGCTTCGTCAGCGGAAGAGGAACGTGTATTGGTAAGGTGTTTCTTCTTACAAACGTTTAATTCGATATCCTCGTTTCTGGAACAGGAACCGATGACCATACCTGCATATACTTTTTCACCAGGTCCGATGAACAAAGTACCACGATCCTGTGCAGAGAACAGACCGTAAGTGACAGATTCGCCGGATTCGAATGCGATCAGCGAACCAAGCTGACGGTAAGCAATATCTCCGCGGTAAGTATCATAGCCATTGAAAATGGTGTTGATAATACCATTACCTCTGGTATCGGTCATAAATTCGCCTCTGTATCCGATCAGACCACGGGATGGGATATTGAACTCCAGTCTTGTATATCCGCCGGTCAGAGGTTTCATATTGATCATTTCACCTTTACGCTGGCTTAACTTGTCGATAACAGCACCGGTATACTCATCCGGAACGTCGACATAGGCAAGTTCCATAGGCTCTAATTTTTTGCCGTTTTCGTCTGTGTGATATAATACTTCTGCTTTACTTACGGCAAACTCATATCCTTCACGACGCATATTTTCAATTAATACAGATAAATGTAACTCACCGCGGCCGGATACTTTGTAGCTGTCCGGGGAATCGGTCTCCTCTACACGAAGGGAAACGTCTGTATTTAATTCGCGGAATAAACGGTCTCTTAAGTGACGGGAAGTGATAAACTTTCCTTCCTGACCTGCTAATGGACTGTCATTTACGATGAAGTTCATGGAAAGAGTAGGCTCGGAAATCTTCTGGAATGGGATTGCAACCGGGTTCTCTACAGAACAGATCGTATCTCCGATATGAATGTCAGCAATACCGGAAATTGCTACGATGGAACCAATATTTGCTTCTTCGACATCTACTTTATTTAATCCGTCAAATTCATATAATTTGCTGATGCGGACTTTTTTCTTTTTGTCAGGATCGTGATGGTTGACTACGACCGCTTCCTGATTTACTTTCAGGGAACCATTGTCGATCTTACCGATACCGATACGTCCAACGTATTCATTGTAATCAATGGTACTGATCAGTACCTGTGTCGGTGCTTCAGGATCACCTTCCGGAGCAGGAATGTAATCTAAAATGGTTTCAAATAATGGTGTCATATCTTTTTTGTTGTTTACAAGGTCGTGGATTTCACGAACGGCATAACCGTCTCTTGCGGAAGCAAAAAGGAATGGGCAGTCTAACTGCTCGTCAGAGGCATCCAGATCCATAAATAACTCTAATACTTCGTCCACAACTTCGTTTGGACGGGCTTCCGGGCGGTCTACTTTATTGACACAGACGATAACCGGGAGTTTTAAATCCAGAGCTTTCATCAAAACGAATTTGGTCTGAGGCATAACACCTTCAAATGCGTCAACGACAAGGATAACACCGTTTACCATTTTAAGGACACGCTCTACCTCGCCACCGAAATCGGCGTGGCCAGGAGTGTCGATGATGTTGATCTTTGTTCCTTTGTAAGTGATCGCTGTATTTTTGGAGAGGATTGTGATACCACGTTCCTTCTCAATATCGTTGGAGTCCATGACACGTTCAGCAACTTCCTGATTCTCACGGAATACACCACTCTGTTTTAAAAGTTCATCGACCAGTGTTGTTTTGCCATGGTCAACGTGGGCGATGATTGCTATGTTACGTACGTCTTCACGTTTCTGCTTCATAAAAAATCTCTCTTTCTTCTGTGCGGAAAAGAAATTATCTAGAAATAAATCCTGTCTTTTCCTATTAATATAGCTTATAAATTAACTCGAACCCATATATTCTATCACAATTTTATGAGAACGCAAGTAGGCAGCAATATTTTTTTTCAAAACAATATAAAAAACTTATCGACAAGTTACACGAAATTTTTTCTGGAAGGAAATGGTAAAACCATAGTTGTCAGGCAAATCACCGGTCGATTCCGGTGATAAGAGGAAGGGAGAAAAAATTCATGGCAGATAAAATTTTTGAAAATAACCAGGTGTCAATTGTGGGAGAGATTGTTTCTGATTTCAGATTCAGCCACGAAGTGTATGGAGAGGGCTTTTATGTGGTAGATGTCGCAGTCAACCGGCTGAGCAATTTTATGGATTACATACCACTGATGATCTCAGAACGGCTCATTGACGTGAATGAGGACTATATTGGTCAGACCATATATGTTATGGGACAGTTCCGGTCATTCAACCGGCACGAGGAAAAAAAGAACCGTCTTGTTTTATCCGTTTTTGTAAGAGAACTGGAATTGTTAGATGAGATCGACGAGGATATGAAGACGAACCAGATTTTTCTGGATGGCTACATCTGTAAAGATCCGATTTACCGGAAAACACCGCTTGGAAGAGAGATTGCAGACCTTTTGATCGCGGTGAACCGTTCTTATGGAAAATCAGATTATATTCCATGCATCTGCTGGGGAAGAAATGCAAGGTTTGCATCCGGGTTTGAAGTCGGAGGGCATGTTCAGGTATGGGGACGTATCCAGAGCAGGGAGTATGTGAAAAAACTGAGCGAGACAGAGACAGAAAAGCGCGTGGCATATGAGGTTTCTGTGAGCAAAGTGGAATTTATCGAAGACGAAGAGTAGATGTTAACAGGGAAATCATTCCTGAGAGTAGATATTGACAGGGAAATCGTGCATTGACAATGGAATAAGATGGTGTTATGATTTACGCAATGAAAATATTGCTTGGTAGAGGTCGCGTGCTTTATGAGTCGCTTTTTGGATGTGTCAGGAACAGTTGATAAGAAGCAAAAGGAAAGTACGCCGAAAGGGTATGCAGCCTGAAGGCATATTACTTGGGCATAAAGTGAAGAACTTTATGACTGTCATCTGAATGGAGATCATTTGAGATGGGGAGCTATCAGATTCTAGGCAGATTTGCAAAGATGCAGAATGCGTATAATATTAGAATTTTGAGACCGGCTCGTCAGCCGGTCTTTTTTTACTTTACTGTAGCAACATTTTTAACAAAAAAAATTGCAGTGCGTATAATGACGATAGGAGGAGAATGCAATGTCTATTTTTAAAGGAGCAGGTGTAGCGATCGTCACACCGATGAAAGAAAATGAAGAAGTCAATTACGAAAAGTTACAGGAACTGATCGAATGGCAAATCGACCAGGGAACAGATGCAATCATCATTGCAGGAACGACAGGAGAGAGTTCCACACTGACCATGGAAGAGCACAGTAAAGTGATCAAAGCAGCAGTAGAATTTGCAAAACACCGTGTACCGGTTGTGGCTGGTTCCGGTTCGAACTGCACAAGAGAAGCAATTTATCTGACACAGGAAGCAGAGGAAGCAGGAGCGGACGGAATCCTTGCAGTGACACCTTATTATAATAAATGTACACAGGGTGGTCTGGTACGTTATTATTCTGAAATTGCAGAGTGTACAAAGTTACCGATCATCATGTATAATGTACCTGGAAGAACCGGATGCAATATCCTTCCGGAGACAGCAGCAAAGATTTTTAAGGAAGTTGAAAATGTAGTAGCGATCAAAGAGGCGACAGGAAGTGTTGCACAGGCATCACAGTTAATGTATCTGACCGATGGCAGGATCGACCTTTATTCCGGCGAGGATGGAATCGTAGTTCCGCTTATGGCGATCGGCGCAATCGGAGTGATCTCTGTATGGTCAAATGTTGCACCTGCCAAAGTACATGGCATGTGCCAGAGTTTCTTTGACGGAGACTTACAGACTGCAATGAAGATACAGAGAGAGGCACAGCCGCTTGTCAGTGCATTATTCTCAGAGGTCAACCCGATTCCGGTGAAGAAAGCGTTAAACCTCATGGGAAGAGAAGTTGGAACACTTCGTTCTCCTTTGACGGAGATGACCGATGCAAATGCAGCCGTTTTGGCAGATGCAATGAAAGCATATGGCATTTTAGATTAAAAGGAAGAGACTGTCGTATCCGGGTGCGGCAGTCTTTTTGGATTTATTGATAAATTATATCCAAAGATAAAATTCGAAAGGTGGATTTTTAAGTATGACAAAAGTAATTATGCATGGATGCAATGGAAAAATGGGACAGACGATCACGGCGATGTGCAAGGATGATCCGGAAATTGAGATCGTGGCAGGCATAGATCTGTATGACGGGATCAAAAATGATTATCCGGTATTTCCGAATATCTCCGTTTGTGATGTGAAGGCAGATGCAGTGATTGATTTCTCAAATGCAAAGGCAGTGGACGATCTGCTCATCTACTGTGAGGAAAAACAGGTGCCGGTTGTATTGTGCACGACCGGTTTGTCCGAGGAACAGCTCGCAAAAGTAAAACAGGTCAGCGGACATGTGGCAGTCTTAAAATCAGCTAATATGTCACTCGGCATCAATATGCTGATGGAACTTTTGAAAAAGGCGGCTTTAACGCTCGCACCGGCAGGTTTCGATATGGAGATCGTGGAGAAACACCACAATCAGAAATTGGATGCACCGAGCGGAACGGCTCTCGCTCTGGCAGACTCCATGAATGAGGCTCTGAATGAGAAATATGCCTATGTTTATGACAGAAGCCGGGAGAGAAAGAAGCGAGAAAAATATGAGATCGGAATTTCCGCAGTGCGCGGTGGAAATATCGTGGGAGAGCATGAAGTGATCTTTGCAGGACAGGACGAAGTGATCGAATTTAAGCACACGGCATATTCCAAGGCAGTTTTTGCCAAGGGAGCAGTGCAGGCGGCAAAATTTCTTGCAGGAAAGCCGGCAGGATTTTATGATATGAGCGATGTCATTCAGGCGCAATGATGAATGAAGTATAAATCAGTACACAGAATAAAAACAGGATGGTAACGGATGGAACAGACGGATTTACGCTATTTAAAAAGTCTTGCAAAACAGTATCCGACCGTGGCGGCGGCAGCTACAGAGATTATCAATTTACAGGCAATCTTAAGCCTGCCGAAGGGAACGGAACATTTTATCACGGATATCCACGGAGAATATGATCAGTTTCAACATGTATTAAAGAACGGTTCCGGAGCGATCAAGAGAAAGATCGAGGACGAGTTTGGGAATGCCATCAGTCAGGCAGAAAAGAAATCGATCGCTACACTGATCTATTACCCGGAACAGAAGATGGAGCAGGTGATAAAGACCGAGGAGAACATGGAGGACTGGTACAAGGTCACATTGTACCGCCTGATCAGGATCTGCAAAGGAGCGTCTTCCAAGTACACCCGTTCCAAGGTGCGCAAGGCGCTTCCGAAAGATTTTGCCTATGTGATCGAGGAACTTCTGACCGGAAGACCGGATGTATCCGATCAGGAGGCATATTATAATGAAATCATCCATTCGGTGATCCGGACAGGCAGGGCAGCAGAACTTGTGGTGGCATTCTGCAACCTTATCCGCAGACTTGTAGTGGATCATCTGCATGTTGTCGGCGATATTTTTGACAGAGGACCGTATCCAAACCTTATTATGGATACATTAATGTCACATCATTCCGTGGATATCCAGTGGGGAAACCATGATATCTCGTGGATGGGTGCAGCAGCGGGTAATCAGGCGCTGATCTGCAACGTGATCCGCATCTCCGCAAAATACGGCAATCTGAATCTGCTCGAGGATGGATATGGGATCAATCTGGTGCCGCTTGCGAGACTGGCAATGAACCGTTATGACAAAGATCCATGCAGCTGTTTTAAGCTGGATTACCGGGAAGAGGAATACGATGTCCGGGATGCAATGCTCGATGAGAAAATGCACAAGGCGATCGCCATCATGCAGTTTAAGCTGGAAGGACAGATGATCGTGGGACACCCGGAATTTGGAATGGAGAACCGTTTGCTGCTCGATAAGATAGACCCCGCAGCCGGTACAGTCCTGATCGAAGGAAAGAAATATCCACTCCGGGATCTGAATTTTCCAACCATTGACTGGGAACATCCGTATGAGCTTTCGGCGGATGAGGCAGATGTGATGGAACGTCTGACTGCCGCATTTTTAAATTGTGAAAAATTACAGAGACAGGTGCGTTTTCTTTTTACCAAGGGAAGCCTGTATCATGTATACAATGGAAATCTTCTGTATCACGGCTGTGTGCCGCTGAATGAGGATGGCTCTTTTACCAAAGTCAATATTTACGGCACGGAATATGCCGGAAAAGCGTTGTACGATGTGTTAGAAAGCTACGCCAGAAAAGGTTATTACGCCATTGATCCGGAAGAGAAGAAAAAGGGATCAGACATTCTCTGGTTTATCTGGGAAAATAAAAATTCACCGGTGTTTGGCAAAGATAAGATGACAACGTTCGAGCGGTATTTTGTGGCAGAGAAAGCGACACATGTGGAACCGAAAAATCCGTATTACCGGCTGCTGGAAAAAGAAGAGATCGTAAATGCGATCCTCGCAGAGTTCGGACTATCCGGCCAGGAGGCGCATATTGTCAATGGACATATCCCGATCGAGGCAAAAAAAGGAGAGTCCCCGGTGAAGTGCGGGGGCAAGCTTCTCATCATAGATGGCGGCTTTTCCAAGGCTTATCAGCCAAAGACCGGAATTGCCGGGTACACATTGATCTACAATTCATATGGACTTGTGCTGGCGGCGCATGAGCCTTTTGAATCCGTGGAAAAGGCAGTTTCGGATGGAAATGATATTGTATCACATACGATTCTGGTGCAGCATGTTGTGAGACGGAAAACGGTTGCAGACACAGATAATGGAAAAGTGATGCGGGAAAATATCCGTGATCTTGAAAATTTACTTCAGGCATATCGTGAAGGAACGATTGTAGAAAATCCTTAAAAGTGTTATACTACATTTATCTTACCATAATTTACCAGAGTAACGTATGGTCTGGAATAATATGATACCAAAGAAGGGAGTTTCTTATGAAAAAGAAAGTAACACAGATTTTATCCATTGCATTGTGCATGGTGTTATTGTTTGGAAGCACTGTCACGGCAAATGCAGCAAAGACATCATCCAATACAAGTGCATATCAGGCAGTATTTGATGCAGAATATTATTATAATTCCAACCCGGATCTTCAGGCGGCGTTTGGATATGATGCACAGAAGTTATTCAATCATTTTGTATCTTCCGGCATTTATGAGGGAAGATCAGGCTGCGCTAATTTCAATGTTGCAATTTACAGAGCCAATTACCCGGATCTTCAGGCAGCATTCGGCAATGACCTTGCATCCTACTGTGCCCATTATGCGGCAAACGGTGCAGCAGAGGGAAGAAATGCAACGACACTGATCTCGGCTGGAGAGGGAGCACAGGCAGCGATTGTCCGTGGTTCCTGCACAACAAAGTTTGATCCGAGAGCTTCCAGAGCAACCAACATTGCAGTGGCAGCTTCCAGAATCAACGGTGTAGTCATTCAGCCAGGGGAAGAGTTTTCCTTTAACAAAACAATCTTACCAAGAACGGCAGCAAACGGTTATGTGGAAGCGCCAATTTATGTGAGTGGTAAACATTCCACAGGAACAGGCGGAGGTATCTGTCAGGTATCTTCTACCATGTATTCTGCAATGTTAAACGGAGGAATCCCGGCGACTGAGCGTCACCCACATTCTCTCCCGGTTCCATATCTTCCAGAAGGCAGAGATGCGACAATTGCAGGTAATTATTACGACTTAAGATTTGTGAATATTTATAATACGCCATTGCAGATTTCAGCAGTAGCAGATTTAAGAACCGGTACAGTCAGTGTGACTTTGATCCAGCAGTAATTGTTAAGAAAAATAAGAAAAGTAAAATACGAAACTTAAGTTTATTAGGTTTCGTATTTTGTTTTCACGGAAAAGGGGGATTACGATGAACGGAAAAAAAGTTATGTTAACAATCCAGGGGGAGAAAAAAGAGTATCCGGCAGGAACAAGTTTTTTGCGCATTGCGCAGGATTACAGCGATGCGTATCAGGATGATATTGTTCTGGTATTGTACAATAGGAGACTGCGGGAATTAAATAAGTGTGCAGATGGAGACGGAACCGTAGAATTTCTCACAACCGCAGACAAGACAGGGAAAAAGGCGTACCGCAGAAGCGTGACACTTTTAATGCAGAAAGCAGTCTATAATCTCTGGGGAAAAGGGAATATATCGGTGCGTGTAAAATACTCCATCGGACAGGGAAATTATTGTGAACTTGTGAAGTGGGAGAATGATACAGAGGAAGTTGTGAAAGTAACTGGGACAGAAATCAATAAATTAAAGAATGAGATGTATCAGATGGTAGTTTCCGATATTGAGATCCACAAGGAGAGTATCAATACGGATGATGCCGTGACACTGTTTCATGACCTTGGAATGACAGACAAGGAAAAACTGTTCCGTTACCGGAGAAGTTCCAGAGTCAATATTTATGAACTCGATCATTACATGGATTATTTTTACGGATTTATGGTGCCATCGACCGGATATCTGCGCTATTATGATGTGATCCCTTATGCGGATGGATTTATGCTTCAGTTCCCGGATAAAAATACGAGAGAGGTCGCACCGTTTGTTCCGGCAGAAAAACTGTTCCACACGTTAAAGACATCCAGAGACTGGGGAAAAATGCTTGAGATCGATACGATCGGAGCCTTAAATGATGCGATCGCAGCCGGAAAAACACAGCAGATGATACTGACGCAGGAAGCCTTGTTTGAGGAGCGTATCGGAAGGCTTGCCGAGGAGATCATTTCAGCAAAAGACCGGAAATTCATTATGATCGCAGGACCATCCTCCTCAGGAAAAACGACTTTTTCACACAGACTGTCCATTCAGCTGGCTGCAAAAGGACTGAATCCGCATCCATTTCCACTGGATGATTATTATAAGAACCGTGACATCTGTCCAAGGGATGAGAACGGCGAACTGGATCTTGAATGTCTGGATGCGCTGGATGTGGAATTATTCAACCATGACATGAATGAACTGCTGGCAGGAAAAACAGTCAATCTTCCTATTTTTAACTTCAAGACGGGAAAAAGGGAATACAAAGATAAGCTTATGACACTGGGAAAGGATGATGTGTTAGTCATCGAGGGAATCCATGGTCTGAATGACAAGTTGTCCTATTCCCTGCCGATTGAGAGCAAGTTTAAGATTTATATCAGTGCGCTGACGCAGTTGAATATTGATGAACATAACTGTCTGCCGACGACTGACGGAAGACTGATCCGGCGGATTGTCCGCGATGCACGGACACGCGGGACCTCTGCAAAAGAAACCATCGCCATGTGGGATTCCGTGCGCAGAGGAGAAGAAAAATACATTTTCCCATTTCAGGAAGGTGCAGATGTGATGTTTAACTCCGCGCTCATCTACGAACTGGCGGTTCTTAAAATGTATGCGGAACCATTGCTTTTTGCCATTGACAAAGACTGCCAGGAATATTTAGAGGCAAAGCGTCTGCTGAAATTCCTGGACTATTTCCTTCCAATGCCGAGCGATGGGATCAACCAGAATTCCATTCTGCGTGAATTTATCGGCGGAAGTTGTTTCAATGTATAAATACAATTGAAAAAATTTTCTTGCGAAAAAAATTTTCTTGCGAAAAAAATTTTCTTGCGAAAAAAATTTTCTTGCGAAAATTAAAGGAATAGTGTATATTAAGGAGCGTCGCAAAGTTTTTGCGGCGTTCTTTCAGTTTTTAAAATAAGTAGGACAAATGATCGCGGCTGCAAGTGTCGAAAGACCGCAGGTGAGGAAAGTCCGGGCTTCACAGGGCAGAATGCCGGATAACGTCCGGTGGAGGCGACTCCAAGGAAAGTGCAACAGAAATATACCGCCGATTCTGGCTTGACCAGAATCTGGTAAGGGTGGAAGGGCAGTGTAAGAGACTACCGCCTTTCTGGTAACAGGAGGGGCATATGTAAACCCCATTCGAAGCAAGACCGAACAAAAGCGTTGACGTGGCCCGCCAGCTTTAGGTAGGTCGCTTGAAATGGCTGGTAACAGTCATTCTAGAAAGATGATCATTCGTGTCTGCATTTGCAGACGGACATAACCCGGCTTATCGTCCTGCTTATTTTAGATAGAGAAGATGTCAGCTGACATCTTTTTTTTTATGCCGGATTGTTGTATGATGGTGTAAGTGTAGAAACTATCATTGCGCCTGCAAAAAGAGCAACGCAATGTGTATACAAAAAAATCGTGGCAATCATATACAGAAGAAAGTTGAGGACGATCATGCAGAGTGATACTACCGGATCTTTACAGGAATTTCATAAGATATTAGAAGAGGCAGGAAAAAAAGGAGCTTCCGATATCCATTATGTGCCGAAAGAGCAGCTGCTGCTCCGGATAGATGGAAGGCTTGTGGATATGACAGAGGAATGGAACGTGTCTTTTTCCATGGAGGAACTCATAGAGGAATTGCTGGACAAAAAACAGCAGAAAACATTCGAAGAAAATGGAGAGGTCGAATTTTCCTGCCCGGTTTTCAATAAGCGTGTCCGCGTGAATCTGTTCCGGCAGAGTGGAACGTGCGCAATGTCTGTCCGTCTGTTTGCAGAGAAGATCCCGACACCGCAGATGCTTGGTCTTCCGGAGTCGGCAGTGCAGATGGCTGGGAAGAGAAGAGGGCTCATTCTTGTGACAGGTGCATCCGGCAGTGGAAGGACAACAACGATGGCGTCGATGATCGACCATATTGCTTCTAATTATGAGCGGTCGATCCTGACACTGGAAAAACCGGCAGAGTATCTTTTCCGGAGCGGAAAGTCCATGGTGCTGCAGCGGGAGATCGGCATTGACAGCCGGTCTTATGAAGCAGGATTAAAAGCTGCGTTAAAACAGGATATGGATGTCATTCTGATCAGTGAGATGGAAGATCTGGATACGGTTTCACTTGCGCTGACTGCGGCGGAGATGGGACATCTTGTGATTGCCGCACTTCCGACCCAAAATGCGGTGGCTTCCATCGAACGGATCGTGGAATGTTTCCCGGATCACAGGCAGCATCAGATCCGTTCACAGCTTTCGGATGTACTGGCAGGCGTTATTTCCCAGCAGCTTCTTCCGAGACTGGATGGAGGCGGACGTGTGGCGGCGTTTGAAGTTCTTTTGGCAAATCAGGAGATAAAAAGCCTGATAAAGGAACAGAAGTATTTCCAGATACCGTCCGTGATGCGCGGCTGCAGAAAAGAGGGAATGGTCTCCATGGACGATGCCGTGTACGACCTTTATATGAAGAGTATGATCGACTCGGATACTGCTGTCTGCTATGCACAGGATGGTGTGGGCATGCGTCAGAAAGTACAGTTATTTTAAATTATTATAGAAATCTAAAATGTTTCTTAAAAGACAATAGGTGTGTTGACGCGATTTCCTTTGAAGCGTAACATAAAATCACTTGATAGGAGGTCGGAACAATGAGGGAGAAAATACAGCGTTTTATGATTGGAAGATATGGGGCGGATGAACTGGCAAAGGCACAGAGCATTGCTGCACTGGTACTGCTTTTTTTGTCGATGTTCAGCCGTCTTGGCATTTTTTACTGGCTGGCGATCGCACTGATGATCTATTCCACATGGAGAATGTTCTCGAAGAATATTTCCGCAAGATATGCAGAAAATCAGAAATATCTCAACTACAGATATCAGATGGCTGTGAAGTGGGACCGGTTCAAAAAGCATCTGGCACAGAGAAAAAACTACAGATTTTACAAATGTCCGCAATGTAAACAGAAAGTGAGAGTGCCAAAAGGCAGAGGAAAAATCTGCATCACCTGTCCAAAATGCCGGACAGAATTTGTGAAAAAAAGTTGAAAATAAAAGGAGATTTTTCCATTGTTTGGTTATATCAATATCAATCAAAAAGAATTATCGGAAGAAAGTAAAAAAATATATCAGGCATATTACTGCGGACTCTGCCAGAAACTCAAAACAAATTGCGGCACAAAAGGGCAGATGCTGTTAAGTTATGATCTGACATTTCTGATCGTTCTGCTGACCGGGCTGTATGAACTCGAGAACACCGAGACAGAGTTCACCTGTCCGCTGCACCCGACGAAGAAACGGACGGCTTACATCAATGAGGCGACAGAGTACGCTGCAGACATGAACCTGATCCTGGCATACCAGAATCTTTTAGATGACTGGAAGGACGAGAAATCCTACACGAAAAAAGCGTTTGTAAAAATCCTCGATAAGGATTATACTCGTATCGTGTCAAAATATCCAAGACAGGTAAGGGCTTTGGAAGAATTCATGCGTAAGACAGCGGAAGCAGAGAAGAACAAAGAGACGAATCTCGATCTTGTGGCAGGTCTTACCGGTGAGATGCTTGGAGAGATCATGTGCTGGCGGGAGGATGAGTGGCAGGAGGAGATGCGTACCCTTGGATTTTATATGGGTAAGTTTATTTATCTGATGGACGCATACGAGGACTATGAAGCAGACCAGAAGAAGAACTGCTATAATCCGCTTGTATACATGGAAAAAGAAAATGATCAGGAATTTGATACATTCTGTAAATTGCTGCTGACGAGCATGATGTCGGAATGTGCCAAGTCATTCGAGCGTCTGCCGATTTTACTGCATGCGGATATTTTGCGGAATATTCTCTACTCCGGTGTATGGAGCAGATATGAATACTTACAGCTTAGAAAAAAGAAACTGGAAGAGAAAAAGACGAAGAGAAAAAAAGAAGACAGGAAAAAGTAACAGGAGAATTATATGATGAATCCATATCAGGTGCTCGGTATTTCACCGGGTGCCTCGGATGATGAGATAAAAAAAGCATATCGGGCTTTAAGCCGTAAATATCACCCGGATGCTAATATTAACAATCCGAATAAGGCACAGGCTGAGGAGAAGTTTAAGGAAGTACAGCAGGCCTATGACCAGATCATGAAGGAAAAACAGTCGGGCGGAAGCTTTGGTGGAAGTTATGGATATAACACCTCCTCCGCAGGTGGTGGAAGCTATCGGTACAATTACAGTGGAAATCAGGGATACAGAACAGCGAATGACTCCCCACAGATGCAGGCGGCTGCAAATTATATCGCAAACCGCTGTTATGCGGAAGCACTCAATGTTTTGAACGGTATTCCATTTGCAGAGCGCAGCGCACGATGGTACTACTATAGTGCAATGGCAAATCAGGGAGCCGGCAATAATATCGTTGCAAAACAGCATGCGGGAAGGGCTGTCGAGATGGAGCCAAGTAATTTTGAATACCGTCAGTTTTTACAACATCTGGAATTTGGAGGTACATGGTACACCAGCATGGGTGATAATTATGACAGACCATATTCCAGTTCCGGAAGCTGGTGCTTAAGCCTCCTGTTTTTGAATATGCTGTGCAACTGCTGTTGTCTGCGGCCATTCTGAGAATCATTTTTTACAAAGATTATGAAATATGCGATATAAAAAAGTCCCCTTGAATGGGGACTTTTTTGTGCCGTATTTTTATCTGCGGTTTGGATTGGTATATTTCTCTTCACAGTATTTGCAGCGGTAAACTTCTTTTGCCTCATCGGTGAGAAGGAAGATCTGGTCGAGTTCCTGCTCGATGGAAGTGATGCAGCGTGGGTTTTTGCACCGGATGACATTCTTTACCTGTTTTGGCATGTGAAGCTCCTTTTTCTCTACGATCTTGGAATCCTTGATCACATTGACCGTGATGTTGTGGTCAATGAATCCGAGAATATCTAAGTCTAATGCCTCAACCGGACATTCCACTTTTAAAATGTCCTTTTTGCCCATCTTATTGCTCTTTGCATTCTTAATGATGGCAACGGTGCAGTCTAACTGGTCTAATTTCAGATCATGATAAATCTGAAGGCTCATTCCCGCCTGGATATGGTCTAAGACGAAACCTTCCTGAATACCACTAATATTTAACATGTGTACTCCTATCTGTGACGGACGTCACGAAAAATCTTAATATTCAAAATCCATAAAAACTGATTCAGAGTCTGCATCAGTGGATTTAAAGCTTCGCAGTATCGATTTCAAGCAATGTCAGGATCAGTGCCATCCTTACATAGACGCCGTACTGCGCCTGACGGAAGTAGGCAGCTCTTGGATCATCATCCACTTCGACAGAGATCTCATTGACACGAGGGAGTGGGTGAAGCACTAACATATCGTCTTTTGCAAGATCCATTTTAGCTTTGGTCAGAATATAGAAATTCTTCAAACGTACGTAGTCTTCTTCGTTGAAGAAACGTTCCTTCTGTACACGTGTCATATACAAAATATCAAGATCCGGCATTGCATCTTCTAAGCGTTCCACCTCTTCAAATGGAATATTGTTGGCTCTCAATACATCTTCACGGATATAGCTTGGAATCTTTAACTCTTCCGGTGAGATGAGTACGAACTTAATCCCCGGGTAACGGATGAGGGCATTGATCAGTGAATGTACGGTCCGTCCGAATTTTAAGTCGCCACAGAGACCGATCGTCATGTTAGACAGTCTGCCCTTTAAAGACCGGATCGTCAATAAGTCCGTCAATGTCTGGGTAGGATGCTGATGACCACCGTCGCCGGCATTAATTACTGGAATTCGGGATTTTTGGGAGGCTACAAGAGGTGCACCTTCCTTTGGATGACGCATAGCACAGATATCTGCGTAACAGGAAATAATCCGGATCGTATCAGAAACACTTTCACCTTTGGATGCGGAAGAACAACTCGCATCGGAAAAACCTAAAACAGAACCACCAAGATTTAACATGGCAGCTTCAAAACTAAGTCTTGTTCGTGTACTTGGCTCATAAAAACATGTTGCAAGCTTTTTGCCATCACATGCATGGGCATACTTGCCAGGAAACTTCTCGATATCATTTGCAAGGTCTAAGAGTTTGTCTAACTCTTCGACGGAGAAGTCTAATGGACTCATTAAATGACGCATATAAACCTCCTTATAAATACCTGCTCTTTTATAAGAAATAGTGATATTTCTCTCAGGCATTTTTACTATCATATAATAATCATTTTCCAAATTCAAGAGAAAAATTATTTACGTTATATTGGTACAAAATAATAAAATTTTCAGAAATTTTTGGTCGTCAGCTGGCTTTTTATATTGCAGTTTGAAAGCAAAAAAGCTATAATCAAATAATCATGAGGATGAAAAGCAATCCGGAGAAAAAAAGGAGTATCATATGGCTGAAGATATCAGGACAATGCATGAAGAAGACGAGGATGAAGTAAAATACTGTGAGCGGAAGAGATTATTATTTTTCGGTCTGCCATGGACGTTTACAAAGTATACGATCACACCAAGCATGCTGACGATCGATCAAGGTCTGTTAAAGACGGAAGAAAATGACTGTTACATGTATAAGGTACAGGATGTGAAGCTGACAACGACACTGTTGGAGCGCATTTTCGGGCTCGGAACGATCACCTGCTACACTGGGGATGTCACGAATGCGGAACTGAAACTGATCCACATCAGAAAGTCAAAGGAAGTCAAAAATTATCTTTTGAAAGCATCAGAAGCGGCACGTATGAAACGCCGCACATTAAATACACTAGACATTGGAGCTGCGCAGGATCTGTCGGATGCTCTGGATTCATGATCTAAAACTTACTTAGAGAGGATTTTCTCAAAGATCAGTCCGGCAGCCATCCATACCGGCGCATAGTCAAGACGGATGACACCATTTATGTTTGTGGGAGCATTGCTGTAATCCCAGGGACATAGATGGTGTTTTTTTAACAGGGAACCACTTAAGTACTCAAAACAGAAAATACCTGTGGAATAGATAAAGCCCCGGAAGAGAGCAGGGATTTTTTTAAAGTATCTGTACAGCGGTTTGATGATACATGCCATGCCGTAAATGGGAAACATCCAGACGGAAGTCTGCCCGATCAGGCGCAGGTCATGCCGGCTGCAATTGCCGATGGAGGTAAAAAGAATTTCAAGGCACCAGCCCGTGAGTCCGCAGATAAAAAAATTTCGCCGCATAATAAAAGTCTCCTGTCTTTTTTTATAATATGCCACAGATCCATTGATTTCATACATGGAATCGAATGGGACAACTTGTAAAATCAGCCTTCTTGTCATATAATAAAAAAAGTACATTCTGCCATCAGGCAGGGGAGCAGTATGCAATTATTACGCAGTCTGTTAAAACAGATTTTATACGAAAGTGTAAGGGGAGACGATGACCGGAAGATAACGGATATCTGTTGTCATTCTGAAAAAGTAAAAGAAGGCTCCCTTTTTGTTTGCATAAATGGATACCGGAACAACGGTCATGAATATGTGCCACAGGCGGTGGAGCATGGTGCAGCGGTACTTGTTGTGGATGACCGCTATGTGATCGAGAGCCGGTCTGGACCGGTGATCCTGACAGAACATATGAAGGTGAATGTGTATGAGTTGATCCGTGACAGAAATATCTGTGTGGTCGCAGTGAGAGATACCAGAAAAGCACTCTCTGCGCTCTCGGCAGCTTTTTTTGATCATCCGGCAGAACGGATGAAGATGATCGGCATCACAGGCACGAATGGCAAGACGACAACAGCATTTCTGACTGCGGGGATTTTGCAGGAAGCCGGTTACCGGGTAGGAATGATCGGAACAATCGAATCCTATGATGGAAGAAGGAGAGAGACGGTGAAAAACACCACGCCGGAATCGTGCGAGATCCACAGGCTTCTGTCCCGCATGGTGGAAAATGAATGTGACTGCTGTGTGATGGAGGTGTCCTCGCAGGGCATTGCATTGCAGCGCACGGCAGATATTTTTTTTGATATCGGCGTTTTTCTGAACATAGAACCGGATCATATCGGAAAGGGGGAACATGCAACTTTTTCCGAGTATCTGTACTGCAAAAGCAGGCTGATGCGGCAGTGTGGCATTGGCATTGTGAATCAGGATGATCCGAATGTGGATAAGATACTTGCAGGACATACCTGCGAGGTGGAGAACTTCTCCATCCGGCACCCTTCGGACGTGATGGCGGAGGACGAATGGTATGGGATGGAATCGGGCAGCTTACAAAGCCATTTTACGGTAAAAAGAGAGTGGCGGAGAGAGGATATCGTCATGCAGCTTCCGGGGCAGTTTAATATCTATAATGCGCTTGCCGCCATTTCTGTGGCAGGGCATTTTAAGGTGGACCGGGAGCAGATAAAAGCAGCGCTGGCAAAACAGATCGTGCCGGGAAGATGTCAGAACATGACGGCTGGGACCGGGTATGTGTTCCTGATCGATTATGCCCACAATGAGATGAGTCTTCGGAATCTGCTCGAAACTTTACGAAAATTCAAACCGGCAAGGCTGATCGTGATTTTTGGATGCGGAGGAAACCGCTCTGTTTTGAGAAGGTATCAGATGGGAGAGACGGCAGGCAGACTGGCAGATTTTACCATTATCACCTCGGATAATCCAAGGTGGGAGGATCCGGAGCGGATCATGGACCAGATCGAGGATGGGCTGCGTGGCGCAGTGTGTGCAGGGGAAAAGCCATCTTACATAAAGATCTCAGACCGCAGGGCAGCAGTGGAATATGCCGTTTCGATGGCAGAGAAAAGGGATATTATTGTTTTAGCCGGAAAAGGACACGAGAGTTATCAGGAGATCAAAGGAATCCGATATCCGTTAGACGACAGAAAAATAGTACAGGAGGCGCTGGATGGCGGAATACGCGAATATCATTGTTGATATATTCAATGAAAAATTAGATAAAACATTTCAATATAGGATTCCGGAAGCAATGAAGGAAAAACTGACACTTGGAATGCAGGTGTATGTCCCATTTGGCAAGCGCAACATCAAGGGATATGTTGTGGAACTGACGGATGAACCGGAGTTTGAGGTGGCAAAGATCAAAGAAATTATCGGGATCGTGACAGACAGCGTTCCAATTGAAAGCCAGTTGATCGCACTGGCAGGCTGGATGAAGAAAAACTATGGAGCGACCATGAACCATGCGTTAAAAACCGTCATTCCGATCAAGAAAAAAAGCAATGCAGTGGAACACAAAAGCGTCCGCCTGAAGCTGACAGAAATCGAAGCCAAAAGTGAACTTGCAGAATTTGAACGGAAACATCAGAAGGCGCGTGTGCGGCTGTTGTCTGCGCTGATTGAGAATCCACAGATGGATCAGAGCATGATCACACAGAAGCTGAATGTTTCGGGAACGGTGATCCGGGCATTAGAGACCATGGGGATCGTGGAGGTGGTCAGTGAGCGGTCCTACCGCAACCCAGTGTCACATTTAGACAGCAAGGGGTATCATCTCACGTTAAACGAAGAACAGCAGTCCGTGGTGGATGCGATCGAGCGGGATCTGGATCAGAAAATTGCAAAAACCTATCTGATCAAAGGCGTGACCGGAAGCGGCAAGACGGAAGTGTACATGGAACTGATCGCCCATATGTTAGCGCAGGGAAAACAGGCGATCGTGCTGATCCCTGAGATCGCGCTGACATTTCAGACCGTCATGCGGTTTTACAACCGTTTCGGAGACAGGGTTTCCATCATGAATTCCAGATTGTCTCCGGGAGAGCGGTTTGACCAGTTTGAGCGGGCAAAAAACGGGGACGTGGATATTATGATAGGCCCGAGATCGGCGTTGTTCACACCTTTTTCAAAATTAGGGCTTATTATTATCGATGAAGAGCACGAGAGCAGTTATAAAAGTGAGACACTTCCGAGATACCATGCAAGGGAGACTGCGATCGAGCGTGCGAGAATGTGCGGTGCGAGTGTCGTGCTTGGCTCGGCAACTCCGTCTGTGGAAAGTTATTACAAGGCGAAAACAGGGGAGTATGAGCTGTTAGAGTTAAAGCACCGTGTAGCAGAAAAACCACTCCCGAAAGTAGAGGTCGTGGATTTAAGGGAAGAGTTAAAAGCAGGCAACCGTTCCATTTTAAGTGTACAGCTTCAGGAGCTGATGGAGGACCGCTTGAAAAAGGGACAGCAGATGATGCTTTTTATCAACCGGAGAGGGGTTGCAGGCTTTGTCTCTTGCAGAGCCTGCGGTCATGTGTTAAAATGTCCGCATTGCGATGTGTCTCTAAGCCAGCATGTGACAAGACAGCATCCGGAAGGAAAAATGGTCTGTCATTACTGCGGATATGAGATACCGATGCCGAAAACCTGTCCGGCGTGTGGTTCGCGGTATATCAGCGGATTTAAGGCGGGTACGCAGAAGATTGAGATGATCGTCAAGGAACGTTTCCCACAGGCGAGGGTGCTCCGCATGGATATGGACACCACGCGGAACAAGGAAGGCTATGAACAGATTTTATCTGCTTTTGCCAATCAGGAAGCCGATATTCTGATCGGAACCCAGATGATCGTCAAGGGACATGATTTCCCGAATGTGACGTTAGTCGGTGTGCTGGCGGCAGACCTGTCATTATATGTCAGTGATTACCATGCAGCGGAACGCACTTTCCAGCTGCTGACGCAGGCGGCTGGAAGAGCAGGGCGCGGAAGTGAACCCGGAGAGGTTGTGATCCAGACATACCGGCCGGATCATTACAGTGTGCAGACTGCAAAAGAGCAGGATTATGAAGCGTTTTATGAGCAGGAGATGGAATACCGCAGGATGCTTTTATATCCGCCGGTCTGGAATATGCTTGTGATCTTATGTGCATCAAAGCAGGAGCAGACCGCTTACGATTCCGCAAAGCTTCTGGTGCAGGAAATCGACACGTGGCAGGAGAACATCAAAGCTGCAATGGAGCGTGTGGGAGAGGATTTTAAAAAGAAACGGGTTTTCCCGGTAGGACCTGCGGATCCGGCAGTGGCAAAAGTGAATGACATCTATAAAAAGGTGATTTATATAAAAACAAAAGATTATCAGACACTGGTTGAGTTGAAAGACCGTCTCGAACATTACATGCGTGATAATAAAGCATTTAAAGATACGGTCGTACAGTTTGATTTTAATCCAATGAGTGGTTTTTAAAAACAAGGAGGACATTATGGCACTTAGAACAATCCGTGTACAGGGAGACCCTGTATTAGAAAAAATCTGTAAACCTGTGAAGGAGCTGACACCGCGCACAAAAGAGCTGATCGAAGACATGTTAGATACCATGTACGAGGCAAACGGTGTTGGACTTGCAGCACCGCAGGTGGGTATCTTAAAAAGAATCGTAGTGATCGATGTGGGCGAGGGCCCGGTCGTGATGGTAAATCCGGTTATTCTGGAGACATCCGGGGAGCAGACCGGCGATGAGGGATGTTTGAGCATTCCCGGAAAAGCCGGACAGGTTACAAGACCAAATTATGTGAAGGTGCATGCATTTGATGAAAATATGGAAGAATATGAGATTGAGGGCACAGAGTTAATGGCAAGAGCCATGTGCCACGAGATCGATCATCTGGACGGACATCTTTACGTGGAAAAAGTGGAAGGTCAGCTTCATGACGTTACCTATGAGGAAGAGGAATAGGCGCAGAGGGAAGAAGCAGAAAAGAAACCGGAAGCGAGGAGAGGATCATGAGAGTTATATTTATGGGAACCCCGGATTTTGCAGTGGGTACATTAGAGGAAATTATAAAAGCAGGACATGAAGTAGTGCTGGTTGTCTCACAGCCGGATAAAGCGGTTGGAAGAAGCAAGGCATTAAAGTACACACCGGTGAAGGAATGTGCGGTTGCACATGGGATTGAAGTGTATCAGCCGGCAAAAATCCGTGCAGAGGAAAGCGTAGAATATTTAAGACAGTACAATGCGGATATCATCATTGTAGAGGCTTTTGGACAGATCATTCCAAAAGCAATCCTTGATATGCCGCGTTTCGGATGTGTGAATGTACATGCGTCCCTGCTGCCAAAATACCGTGGTGCAGCCCCAATCCAGTGGGCAGTGTTAAACGGGGATCAGGTCACAGGCGTCACGACCATGCGTATGGATGAAGGTCTTGATACCGGGGATATGATCATGAAGCAGGAAGTGATCGTGGATGAGGATGAGACAGGCGGAAGCCTGTTTGACAAGCTGTCGGAAGTAGGGGCAAAGCTTTGCGTGAAAACGATGGAAGCAATTGAAAATGGTACAGCTGTTTACACACCTCAGGATGACGCGCTTGCAACTCACACCGGAAAGATCCAGAAAGAGATGGGAAGTATCGACTGGTCAAAAGATGCAGAGGTGATCGAGCGTCTGGTGCGCGGCTTAAATCCATGGCCGAGTGCATATACAAGGATCGATGACAAAAACCTAAAGATCTGGCGCGCAAAAGTCATTTCCCATGAGGTGAAAGCCGCTCCGGGATGTATTTTAAAAGTGACAAAGGACGAACTGGAAGTCCAGACGGGGAATGGAGTATTAGCTTTATTAGAGGTACAGTTAGAAGGAAAGAAACGAATGACAACGGATGCCTTCTTAAGAGGATACCAGGTGACAGAAGGCAGTTTCTTAAAACGTTGCTGATAAGAAAGGATGATTACTATGCCATATTATTATTACGGATTTGACCCGACTTATTTTCTTGTGATTATCGGAGCAGTGATCTGCATGATCGCTTCCGCAAGAGTAAAATCAACTTACAATAAATATTCCCAGTACCGCAGTGCATCGGGAATGACAGGCGCACAGGCAGCACAGAGAATCCTGAATTCCGCAGGAATTTATGATGTGACGATCCAGCATGTATCCGGAAATCTGACCGACCATTACAATCCGTCTGCAAAGACACTGAATCTGTCCGATTCTGTATACAATTCCACATCGGTTGCAGCCGTTGGAGTTGCAGCACATGAGTGTGGACATGCAATCCAGCATCAGAACAGCTATTTTCCACTGACACTGCGCACGGCAATTGTCCCGGCAGCCAATCTTGGTTCCACACTTGCATGGCCGTTGATTCTGATCGGATTATTCTTTACAAGAAATACAGGGGCAGTTCTGATCAATCTTGGAATCATCTGCTTCTCTTTTGCAGTGATATTCCAGCTTGTGACATTGCCGGTAGAGTTTAATGCATCTGCAAGGGCATTGCGCATTTTAGGCGAGCAGGGCATTTTGAGTGACAGTGAGCTCCCATACACGAAAAAAGTGTTAAAAGCAGCGGCACTGACTTATGTGGCAAGTGCGGCAGCAGCTATTTTACAGTTACTGCGTCTGGTACTGTTATTTGGAGGAAGAGACCGTGACTGATTCTGTCAATACGAGAGAACTGATCCTCGGGATCCTGATGGAAGTGACAAAAGAGGGCAGTTACAGCCATCTTGTGATCCGTTCTGTGCTCGATAAGTATCAGTATCTGGAAAAAAAAGAGAGAGCCTTTATCACGAGAGTATCTGAGGGAACCATCCAGTACATGATCGAGCTTGACTATATTATCAATCAGTTCTCCAAGGTGAAGGTAAACAAAATGAAACCGGTCATCCGCAATATTCTGCGGATGAGCGTGTATCAGTTAAAATATATGGATTCCGTCCCGGACTCCGCAGTGTGCAATGAGGCAGTGAAACTGGCAAAGAGAAAAGGATTTGGTTCTTTGAGCGGTTTCGTGAACGGGGTGCTGCGCAATATCAGCCGCAATTTAAGCACCATCACTTACCCGGACAGGCAGAAAGATCAGATCCAATATCTGTCTGTGCGTTATTCCATGCCGGAGTGGATCGTGAGACAGTGGATCAACGATTATGGCATGGAGCAGACGGTGAGCGTGCTGCAGGCATTTTTGCAGGAGACACCGGTTACGATCCGTACCAATCTTCTGAAAATCACACCGGAAGCGCTGGAAAAGCGGTTGAAAGAGGAAGGCGTTACAGCAGAGAAAATGGTCTGCGCAGATATGCCGGAATTAAACTATGCATTTATGATCTCCGGATTTGACCATCTGAATGCATTGTCAAGTTTCCGTGAGGGGCTTTTTTATGTGCAGGATGTGAGCTCCATGATGGTGGCAGAAACGGTTGCTCCAAAGAAGGACAGCTATATTATCGATGTGTGTGCAGCACCTGGAGGAAAGAGCGTCCATCTGGCAGAAAAACTCGGGGGAACCGGTATGGTGGAGGCGAGAGATCTCACAGAGTATAAGACTGATCTTATAAGACAGAATATCGCAAGACATCAGCTTTCTAATATGCGGGCAGTACAGATGGATGCAACGGTTTTAGATGAGGCTTCCATCGGAAAAGCAGATGTGGTGATCGCCGACCTTCCGTGTTCCGGTCTTGGTGTCATGCGCAGGAAGACGGATATAAAATATAAGATGACATTACAGACAGAACAGGAACTCGTCTCCTTACAGAGAAATATGTTAGAAACTGTCTGTCAGTATGTAAAGGTGGGCGGAACATTGTTATATTCCACCTGTACAATGGATAAAATGGAAAATGAAGACAATGTCACATGGTTTTTAAAACAGCATCCGCAGTTTGAACTTGTGAAAATGCAGCAGATTTTTCCACAGAAAACATATGGAGACGGCTTTTTTCTGGCAAAATTACAGAAAAAAGCGTGAGAGACTTCCGGAACTTCTGATGAATGAAGGAGAATTATGGATCAAAAGGAAAAGACAGATATCAGATCGCTGAATCTGAAAGAACTGACTGTGTTCATGGAGCAGCTTGGAGAGAAAGCGTTCCGTGCAAAGCAGATTTACCAGTGGCTTCATGGGAAGCAGGCAGCGTCTTTTGAGGAGATGACCAATATCCCAAAGGCGCTGATCGAAAAGTTGAAAGAGAACAGTCATCTGGTCAGCATAAAACAGGAGGCAGTACAGATCTCCAAAATCGACGGAACGAGGAAATACCTGTTTCTGTTAGATGACGGAAATATCATTGAGAGCGTTTTCATGCGATACAAACATGGCAATTCGGTCTGTATTTCTTCACAGGTGGGATGCCGCATGGGATGCCGATTCTGCGCATCTACATTGGACGGTCTCGTGAGAGGACTGACCCCATCTGAGATGTTAGACCAGATTTATCAGATTGGAAGAGACACCGGCGAGCGGGTTTCCAATGTGGTCGTGATGGGAACCGGGGAGCCAATGGATAATTTCGATAACCTGTTAAAGTTCATTGAACTTCTGACCGATGAAAATGGATTAAATATCAGCCAGAGAAATGTGACAGTATCCACCTGTGGAATTGTTCCGCGTATGCGGGAACTTGCAGACAAAAAACTGCAGATCACGCTGGCATTATCCCTGCATGCATCCACGCAGGAAAAACGGCTGGAATTGATGCCGGTCGCAAATAAATATGAGATCCATGAAGTGATCGATGCCTGCAGATATTATTTTGAGCAGACAGGCAGAAGAATCACATTTGAGTACAGTTTAGTGGGCGGCGTGAATGACACGGACGAGGATGTAAGGAATCTGTGCAGGCTGATCAAAGGCATCAACTGTCATGTAAACCTCATCCCGGTAAATCCGATCAAGGAACGTGACTATGTGCAGCCGGATGTGAGAGTTACAACGGAATTTAAGAATAAACTGGAAAAGAATGGGATCAACGCAACCATCCGCAGGGAGATGGGAAGAGATATTGACGGAGCCTGTGGACAGCTTCGGAAACGTTATATGGGAAGTTGACTTGTTCTTTTACAGTACGTGTGATAAAATAAAGTGCATCGGGCAAAGTCCGTGCAGATAACAATGACAGGCGAAGTTAATGAAACATTCCGCATGGAATGCACAGATGTAGCAGTAAGAAAGGCAGGAATTGGTAAATGAAGACGTTTTCCATGACACATATTGGAAGGCGACGTGAGATGAATCAGGATTATATGTATACGTCTGAGAACGCAGTAGGAAAGCTGCCGAACCTTTTTCTGGTTGCGGATGGCATGGGCGGTCACAAAGCAGGTGAGTATGCTTCCAGATTCACAGTAGAAAAGATTGTAGAGACGATTGAAACATCCGGACAGACAGAGCCGGTAGCAGCAATGAAGGAAGCTGTGGAGGCGGCAAACAGAGGTCTTTTGGAAGAGGCGGGCAGGGATGCCGCCAAGGCAGGAATGGGAACTACAGTGGTAGCTGCCACAGTGATCGGAGATCATCTGCATGTTGCCAATGTAGGGGACAGTCGTTTATACTTAATAAATCACGAAGCTATCAGGCAGATCACAAGGGATCATTCTCTGGTAGAAGAGATGGTCCGTTTAGGAGAGATGGATAAAGCGGATGCGAAAGATCATCCGGATAAGAACATCATCACACGGGCGGTGGGCGTTGTTCCCGAGTTGTCCGTGGATTTTTTTGAGGTTGAGTTAAAGCCGGGAGACATAGTTTTAATGTGCTCGGATGGTCTGACGAACATGATCGAGGATGAAGAGATCAAAAAGATCGTGCTCGGACAGAGAGATATTGTTGAGAAAGCAGAAAAATTAATAGATACTGCCAATGAGAATGGCGGAAAAGATAATATTACGGTTGTGTTGATAGAACCATTTTCTGATGAGGTGAAGGAATGTTAACGGAAGGTATGTTTGTTGGAGATCGTTATGAGATCGTAAACAAGATAGGAACTGGCGGAATGTCAGATGTATACAAAGCGAAAGATCATACACTTGGACGTTTTGTAGCGATTAAAGTATTGAAACCGGAATTTTCGGAGGATGTCAATTTTGTGACAAAGTTCCGCACGGAAGCCCAGTCGGCGGCCGGATTAGAACATCCGAATATTGTAAACATCTATGATGTAGGCAGCGAAAATGGCATGCATTACATCGTGATGGAGTATGTGGAAGGAATCACTTTAAAAACTTATATTGAGAAAAAAGGACAGCTCACATTCAAGGAGGCTGTCAGCATTGCAATCCAGGTGGGAAGAGGTATTGAGGCTGCCCATAACAAAGGCATTATCCACCGGGATATCAAGCCGCAGAACATCATTATCTCCACAGAGGGAAAAGTAAAAGTCACAGACTTTGGTATCGCAAGAGCCGCAACATCCAACACGATCAGTTCCGATGTGATGGGATCTGTTCATTACGCATCCCCGGAGCAGGCGAGAAACGGCTTTGTGGATGGCAAGAGTGACATTTATTCCCTTGGTATCGTAATGTATGAGATGGTGACCGGAAGAGTACCGTTTGACGGAGATACGACCGTTGCGGTGGCGATCCAGCATCTGCAGGAGGAGATCGTTCCACCAAGTGCTTACGCACCAAATCTTCCTATCAGTATGGAAAAGATCATCTTAAAATGTACGCAGAAGAATCCGGACAGACGCTATGAGTCCATGACAGCGCTGCTTGCAGATTTAAGAAAAGCGTTGATCAGCCCAAATGAAGACTTCGTTGTGATCGCACCGGTTTCCCAGGAGAAGACACGTGTGATCGGGGAAGAAGAGATCAATAAGATCAAACAGGAAACAAGCAATATTTATCTCAGCGATGAGGATGTTGTATCACATAATCAGAATCACAGAGACAAATTTGAAAAGCGTGACCGCTTCGAAGAGGATGACGAGGATGACGAAGAGGCATATGATGATGATGATCTCGAAGAGATGAATCCGAAAATGGATAAGGCAATCACAATTATGGGGATTGCTGCCGGTGTCATCATTGTCGCACTGATCATTTTTATTCTGGTAAGCTTCTTCGGAGATTTTAAATTCGGAGGATCTTCCAACAAAGCAAACACTGAGACATCCGAAACCCAGACAGACGGAATCGAAGTGCCGGATCTGAAAGGTCTTACCTTCGATGAGGCAAAAGAACAGCTCAATGCAAAAGGTCTCGGAATCAAGAAGAATGCGGGAACCGTTGCATCTGACCAATATGACGAGGGACAGATTGTAAGCCAGACACCGGATGCACTGACGAAGGCAGAGGCGAACACAACCGTAGAAGTTACCTTAAGCAGCGGAAAAGGAGAAGTTTCCGTTCCTTCCGTGACAGGCATGGATGAGACAACTGCTTACAATACACTGACAAATTCAGGATTTACTCCGGTAAAAGATTATGCATACAGTGCAGATGTCGCACAGGGAAATGTCATTGAACAGAGCCCGAATGCGGGATCACTTGCAAAGGCAGGGGATAATGTCAAGATCGTGATCAGCCGTGGTAAAGAGCAGGCAGAGACAACGAGTGTAGCAGTACCTGGTGTGACAGGACTTACCGAGGATGCAGCAAGATCTGCGATCCAGAATGCAGGCCTTGCCGTTGGTAATGTGTCAAGCGCCTACAGTGACAGCGTGGCAAGCGGACAGATCATTTCCCAGAGTCCGGTTGCAGATACAGCAGTGGATGCTGGAACCGCAGTTGATTTTGTGGTAAGTATGGGTGCAGAACCAGCACAGGAAGTAAAGCCTACTACTTATAAGATCAATCTGAACATCAAAAAACCAAATAATGAATCCGTGGCAGCAGCCAATATTTATCTGTATGATGGAGCAGACGGAACAGGTAATATCTTAGAGCAGTGGACGAACCAGTCTATCTCCTTATTCGGGGAGGAAGGTCTCAGCATTTCCAAATCCGGAATGTTAGCATCCAGCGGTTCATTAAAGATTGACTGGCTTGGAGCAGATGGACAGCAGCTTGGATCATCCCAGATCGTGTCTCCAATCTCATTCAAGGCAGAATAATAACAAAAGGTAATATATGCAGGGAAAGATTGTAAAAGGAATTTCCGGGTTCTACTACGTTCATGTAGGAGAGCCCGGAATTTATGAATGTAAGGCAAAAGGTGCGTTCCGCAATCAGAAGATCAAGCCGCTGGTCGGAGATGATGTGGAGATTGCGATTGTTGACGAAGAAACAAAAAAAGGAAACATTGAAAAAATCCTGCCGCGGAAAAATGAACTGATCCGCCCGGCAGTTGCGAATATCGATCTGGCGCTGATCATTTTTGCAGCGGCAAAACCGCAGCCGAACTTTAATCTATTGGACCGTTTTCTGATCATGATGGAATATCAGGATGTTCCTGTGACAATCTGTTTTAACAAAAAAGATCTGTTAGAGGAACAGGCGATTGAGGAATTTGCGGGTGTATACAGAAAGTGCGGCTATTCCGTTCTCTATACCAGTGCAGAAAAAGAAGAAGGAATCCGTGAACTGCATGAACTGTTAGATGGCAGGACAACAGCGGTCGCGGGACCTTCCGGCGTTGGAAAATCATCACTGGTCAACCGTCTCCAGCCAAATGTGCAGATGGAGACCGGAAGTATCAGCAGAAAGATTGAGCGTGGAAAGCATACGACGCGCCATTCGGAGATCATACCGATCGCGGCAGACACATACATTATGGATACACCGGGATTCAGTACACTATATATTCCGGGATTTGAGAAAGAAGATCTGCAGAATTTCTATCCGGAATTCAAAGAGTATGAGCCATATTGCAGATTCAAGGGATGCAGCCATATCAGCGAGCCGGACTGCGGGGTGAAGGAAGCTCTGGCAGAGGGAAAGATCAGTCCGCTGCGGTATGAGAACTATAAGCTGCTTTATGAAGAATTGAAAGATGTAAAAAAATATTAGAAAAGATATTAAAAAAAGATATTAAAACATCATTTTGCAGGAGAATTATGTTTTCAAAATTACTTTGGAGGAAAAAGTTATGAATTGTTTATCACCATCCATTTTATCAGCAGATTTTGCAAATCTGGGAGAACAGGTGAGAATGTTGGATGAGGCAGGCGCACAGTATGTACATATTGATGTGATGGATGGAATGTTTGTGCCAAGCATTTCATTTGGTATGCCGGTCATCAAGAGTATCAGAGAGTGCAGCGACCGTATTTTTGATGTGCATCTGATGATCGAGGAACCGGGAAGATATATTGATGATCTCGCAGAAGTGGGAGCGGATCTCATCACAGTACACGCCGAGGCGTGTAAACACTTGGATCGCACGATCGAGGCAATCAAAGAAAAGGGACTGCTTGCAGGTGTGGCATTAAATCCGGCAACTCCGTTGTCTGCGATTGAATGGATACTTCCAAAGGTTGACATGGTGCTGATCATGTCTGTTAACCCGGGATTTGGAGGACAGAAGCTGATCCCTTACACAGTTGAAAAAGTCAGGGCGTTAAAGAAAATGATCGACGAGAGGGGACTTAAGACTGACATCGAGGTAGACGGCGGCGTGAATCTTGAAAATGTGACAGAAGTCATGGATGCCGGTGCCAACATTATCGTGGCTGGCAGTGCAGTGTTCAAGGGCGACATTTCTGAGAATGTGGAACGTTTTTTAGATGTATTAAAGGAGTAGTATGAGACATTGCATCATTGTGGTAGGCGGACATATCAATGACATTTTTGCAAAAGAGTTCATAGAAAAGGAAAGACCGGAGCTTTGCATTGCGGCAGATTCCGGGATGAACTTTTTCTATCGGAATAAGTTGACCCCGGACTGGATCATCGGAGATTTCGATTCAGCATCCAGTGAGGCGTTAGATTATTTCGGCGGACAGCCTGATATTTCCTGGATCAGGTTAAACCCGGTCAAAGACGATACAGACACGGAATCGGCGATCCGGAAAGCAATTGCGCTTGGAGCAGAGAAAATTACGCTGCTGGGAGCAACCGGAACAAGAATTGACCATCTGCTTGGAAATATTGAACTTCTGGGGATCGGACTGCAGAATCATATTCCGGTCGAAATTCTGGATGAGAGAAACAGAATCCGTATGATCGGGACAGGAATCACGCTTGAGAAGGAAAAACAGTTTGGAAAGTTTGTTTCCCTGATCCCTTATACCAATGTCGTAAAAGGTCTTACACTGACCGGTTTCAAGTATCCTCTGGATCACTATGATTTAAAGGGGTTCTGTTCGCTTGGTGTGAGCAATGAGATCATTGCGGAGCGTGCAGAGATAACATTTGAAGAGGGAATTTTGATTGTGATCGAGGCGAGGGACTGAGGATAGCCTGATTGCTGATAACAATAAAACAACAAAAATGATAAAAATTGATTTTAAGGTTTAAAAAATGAGGCTGATATGGTATAATACAAGACTGTATCAGACTCTTTTTGCTTACGAAGCAGAAGGAAATTCATTTTACAAACAAAGATTGAAAAGAAAGAAAAATCAGGTGTAGTAAAATAACATAGAAAGGCGAAAATCCTTGAAAACAAAGGATTTTCAGACAGGTATAATAAGATATGAAATTAGGAATCGTCGGACTTCCAAACGTCGGAAAGTCTACATTATTTAATTCCCTGACCAAAGCAGGTGCTTTATCTGCAAACTATCCATTCGCAACGATTGATCCGAACGTCGGAATCGTTTCCGTACCGGATGAGAGAATCGTAAAACTCGGTGAACTTTATCATACGAAGAAGGTAACACCGGCTACCATCGAATTTGTGGATATTGCAGGACTTGTAAAGGGAGCCAGCAAGGGCGAGGGTCTTGGAAACCAGTTTCTTGCAAACATTCGTGAAGTGGATGCTATCGTACATGTAGTACGTTGTTTTGAGGATACCAATATTATCCATGTGGATGGATCTATTGATCCGGCAAGAGATATTGAGACCATCAATCTGGAACTGATCTTTTCTGATATTGAGATTCTTGACAGAAGAATTGCAAAGATTTCCAAACAGGCAAGAATGGACAAGACACTTGCAAAAGAACTGGAGCTTGTAGAGGCAATCAAAGCACATCTGGAAGCCGGTAAGATGGCAAGATCTTTTGAAGTGCCGGATGATGAAGATGCGGAAATCTGGTTCAAAGGCTATAACCTTCTGACTGCAAAACCGACCATTTACGCAGCAAATGTTGCAGAGGATGATCTTGCAGATGACGGAGCATCCAATCCACACGTTGCAAAAGTGAGAGAGATGGCAAAGGAAGAGGGCGCAGAAGTATTTGTGATCTGTGCACAGATTGAACAGGAACTTGCAGAACTCGATGAAGATGAGAAAAAGGAATATTTAGATGACCTTGGAGTGACCTCAAGCGGACTTGATAAACTGGTAGCTGCAAGCTACAGCCTGCTTGGACTGATCAGTTTCCTTACCGCAGGGGAGGATGAGTGCCGTGCATGGACGATCAGGAAAGGCACAAAAGCACCACAGGCAGCAGGTAAGATCCATACAGACTTTGAGCGTGGATTTATCAAGGCTGAGGTTGTAAATTATCAGGATCTTTTAGATAATGGAAGCCTTGCAGCAGCCCGTGAAAAAGGAATTGTAGGCATGGAAGGAAAAGAGTACGTGGTCAAAGACGGAGACGTTATTTTATTCCGCTTTAATGTATAAGAGCTAAAAAAACGCATATCATTTTTCGAGGGAATGTTTCGGAGAATGGTATGCGCTTTTGTGACTTGACAGAAAAAGAAGTGATAAACGTCTGTGACTGCAAATGCCTTGGAAATGTTCATGATCTCGATATTGACGAATGTGATGGAACGATACGGGCGTTGATCGTTCCGGGGCCGGGAAAATGGTTCGGCTGTTTTTGCAGGGAGTTTGAACTGTTTATTCCGTGGTGTAAGATCGTCAAAATCGGACCGGACATCATTTTAGTTGATATTGATGAGAAAGAGGCAAAACACAAGGTTTAAAGAGAAGAAAACAGGAGAGACAATGTTAGATCAGAGTGTATTTACAGAGACAATCCATGAGGTGGCAGAGATTATCCGCACTTCTGCGACACCGTTATCAAAAGAAGAAATCTTAGGCTATTTCAAAGAGATGGAGTTAAACGAGCAGCAGGAAAACATGGTTTTAGAGTTCCTTCTGACACCGCATGAGGAAGAGGAAGCGGAAGAAGAACCTGATGAGGCAGAAGGCGGAGAGCAGGACACAGCAGACTGGCAGGAGACGTCAGATGCATCTGCGCTGGCACAGAATGATCCTGGCAAAAAAGAGGAAAAAAACGCAGAGCCGGATGTTTTACCGGAATCTAAGGTATTTCAGATGTATCTGGAAGAAATCGGCAGTCTTCCGGTATATTCCGGGAAGAAGCAGGAAGAAATGTATCAGAAGCTTTTAGCAGGGGATGAGTCCGTGATCAATCCAATCTCTGACAGCTGGATGATAAAGGTGTTAGAAACCGCCAGAAAGCTTGCAGTGACCTCAGAAGGCTTTGAGGATGTCATTCAGGAAGGAAATATGGCACTTTTTTTAAAGCTGACAGAACTTTGCGGCTGTGAGGAAAAAACAGATGTTGAGGCAGAATTGCAGGGCGCAGTGGAGACAGCCATGAAATCATCCATTCTTGCGGAAGAAGGCGAGGATGAGGATGAGAAGGCTATGGTCGGCAAGCTGGCATTAGTCAATGAGGCAAAGAAGTATCTTGCAGAGGAGAATGGCAGGGAAGCAACTTTACAGGAACTTGCCGCATATACACAGTTGACAGAAGAGGAACTTTCTGATATCCTCTTATTGATCCAGAAAGCGGATCAGAAGGATAAATAGCATATAGAATCCAAAACCAATATTGGAGTGGACTTTTCTGGAGCAGATGGCTCTATTTTTCGCCACACGACTGAATGTGAACAGTCGTGTGGTATTTTTTTGCGCTAAAACAGATATTTCAGCGTATGTGAGTATGATTGATTGACAGAAAGAAAACAGAGGAGAAAAAGAAAAGATGGATCAGGAATTTATGAAAGAAAAACCGGTGATGCCGCTGGTAATCTCCATGGCGCTGCCGATGACATTTTCCATGTTAGTGAACGCATTATATAATATCATAGACAGCTACTTTGTGGCGCAGATCAGTGAGGATGCGATGACAGCGTTATCGTTAGTATTTCCGTTACAGAATCTGGTCAATGCAGTGGTCATTGGTTTTGCTATCGGAATAAATGCTACGATGGCTTATTATCTTGGGGCACAGAAACAGCAGCTGGCAGATAAAACAGCATCGCTTGGCATGTTATTGAATATGCTGCATGGTCTGGTGCTGACAGCCATCTGTATTGCAGTTATGCCAGCCTTTTTAGGGATGTTTACAAAACAGGCTGGAATTATCGGAATGGGGGTACAGTACTCGGATATTGTATTTTTATTTGCAGTGCCAAATGCGGCAGCGCTTTGTTTTGAAAAAATATTTCAGGCAGTTGGACGCATGAAAACATCTATGTTCTGTATGCTGCTTGGCTGTGTGACCAATATTGTGCTTGATCCACTGCTGATTTTTGGAATTGGGATTTTTCCTGCAATGGGAATCCGGGGAGCGGCACTTGCAACCGGAATCGGACAGATCGTGTCACTGGCAGGGTATCTGACCGCATATTACTGGAAACCGATTCCTGCCAAAGTGAAGGTCAGAAATATGAAGCCGGAGAAGCAGCTTTGCAAAAAAGTGTATTCTATCGGAATCCCTGCAACGTTAAGCCTTGCGCTGCCTTCAGTCCAGGTGTCTGCATTAAATGCGATACTGGCTGTTTATTCTGCAAGTTATGTTCTTGTATTGGGTGCTTATTTCAAATTACAGACATTTTTGTATCTGACTGGAAATGGTGTGGTACAGGGGATGCGTCCATTGATTGGATACAATTATGGAGCAGGAGAGTCAAAGAGAGTGAAAGAGATTTTTCGGTCAGCATTGTTCCTGATCGTAATAGTGATGGTGATCGGTACGATTCTCTGTATGGCAGTGCCACAGGCGCTGATCGGTCTGTTTACAGGAAATCCTGAGACAATCCGGCTAGGCAGGGAGGCACTCAGGCTCATCAGTATAGGTTTTATCGTGTCATCGGTTTCCGTCACGGTATCCGGCGCTTTGGAGGGGCTTGGAAAAGGGAAGGAATCGTTAGTCATTTCATTACTGCGTTATATCGTGGTGATTTTGCCGCTGGCATTTATTTTAAGCCGCCTTTTTCAGGCGGCTGGTGTATGGCACGCGTTCTGGATCACGGAATTTGTTTCAGCAGTGATCTCATGGATCATATGCAAAAAAGAGATTTTTCAGTGAGGCACATCCAGCAATGTTTCAAACTGGTCGATCGGAACAGGTTTGGAATAAAAATAACCCTGATACCAGGTCGCACCAAATTGATGAATGTAGTCGCTTACCTCCTGATTTTCAATTCCCTCGATACAGGTTTCGGTATTGGTACGGTTTGCGTAATCAACGATCGACTGTACCATAGCCTGATTCTGTGGCTTTTGTTCAATATCTTTGATAAAACTCATATCGACTTTCAGCTCATCAACAGGTAATTCCAAAGCAAGACTTAGGGAGCTGTTACCGGTTCCAAAATCATCCAGTGCAATTTTAATCCCCTTTGAGTGAAAGAAATTGACTTCATTTTTCAGAAAAGTCACATCGAGATCCCGGCAGCGCTCAGTCAGTTCCAGACACAATTCCTCCGGTCTGGCTCCGGTTTCTTTTAAAATCGTCATGACAGAGTCACGAAATTCTTTTCGCGACAATTGAGCGGCAGAGATGTTGACGTTTACGAAAAAGTGTGGGATCTTATCACGAATCCTGCCAATATCCTTTAATGCGGTGCGTAAGATCCAGTTGCCGAGGTCAAAGATACATGGATCTTCCTCTAGCCACTCCATAAATATTCCTGGAGAGATGAGACCGTAGGGTTCTAATTCCCATCGTATCAGTGCTTCCATGCCACGGATCTTTCCGGTCTTTGTGTCTGCTATCGGCTGGTAGAACAGGCGGAATCCCTCAAAATGGCTGGTCGCACACTGGTGGATCAGACCGATCAGCTCAAACTGTTTTTCGTTGTTGCCACAGATCTCATCGTTAAAAATGACGAGATCGCCATGATGTTCATAGCGTGAATGATTCTGCGCATAGGTCAGACGGCTGCGGACAGCATTCGTTTCTTTCATATAGGGTTCTAAGAAAATGGCCCCTGCAGAGATCTTGATCGGAATCCGTTTTCCGTTCACTGCAATGGTGTTTGCCAGTGTATCCTCGATGAAAGCGAAAATGCTATGGAGCTCTGTTTTGGATACTTTGTCGAAAACAAGCACAAATTTCGCACCGGACAGGCGGTAGGCATAACCGATATTGCGTACCATGTGTAAAAGGCTTTGTGCCACTTTGTTCAGAATCTTATCTGCAAAAGCTGCCCCATACATGACATTGATATGGCTGAACTGATCCAGCCCGATCTTTAAGAGTGCGGCAGGACGTGTGTTATCAAGTAATTGGGTGATACAGCGGTTCAGTGCCGGTTCCGTATAGAGACCTGTGACAGAGTCCACTTCATCAGAAATTCCATAATTATCATAGCGGATAATGATGATAAAAGGCTGCTTTTGTTCATCATAAAGTACACGCGCCATGGCGTTGAAACGGTTGTAGGAATCGCCATCCTGAATCCGGTATTCCCATGCGGTATCCAGATTTTTACCGTCAACCCGTTCTTTAAAACCACGTTTGAAAGTGGCAACATCATCAGGATGGATCTTCCGGTTTGCCTTTTCCATGCTGCGGATCGTATAATTTTCTTTCATGCCAAAATAATCCATCGCCCGTTCGGACCACCAGGTGATTCCGGTCCGAAGGTTTGTGATGGAAAGATATGATTTTTTGGAAAGAGAGGCGATCGCTTTTATCATATCTGGAAAAAGCCGGTCGATCTCTTCCCAGAAAATCTGTTCATGATTGTCAGTTTTATCGTTTTTCATTCATTTTCCCCGATTGACATACGCACGCATGTCTGTTCACAATGTACACGTAACCAATAACTAATAAAGCTATTTATGATTATAGCATAAAACAAATTAAATTTCGATTTTTTTCGTATTAATTCAAAGTATCTTTTTTCAGGTTCTTATTTGCGGTTGAAAGCATGAGTTTAATACGGTTCAACTGGTTTACTTCACTTGCACCCGGATCGTAGTCGATCGCAACAATGTTGGAATCCGGATAGCGGTGCCGCAATTCCTTGATAACACCTTTTCCTACAACATGGTTCGGCAGGCAGGCAAATGGCTGTGTGCAGACAATGTTCGGAGTGCCGGTATGGATCAGTTCCAACATTTCTCCGGTTAAGAACCATCCTTCACCGGTCTGGTTACCTTCGGATACGATATCCCTTGCATATTTTGCAAGATCCTCAATGTGTGCAGGTGGAGTAAAATGTTTACTCTTCTTAAATTCATCAACCGCAGCAGAGCGCAGCCACTCAAAGAACTTGATGCCAAGGCGTCCGATACGTTTGGATTTCTGGCTGAAACCGAGGTTATCTGCCTTAAAGCCTGTGTTGTAGAAGCAGTAGAGCAGGAAGTCGGTAAGGTCAGGAACAACAGCTTCCGCACCTTCGGATTCTAACAGGTCTGCAAGATAGTTGTTGGCAGCCGGATGGAATTTCACCAAAATCTCACCGACTATGCCGACACGCGGCTTTTTAATATCAAGACGCGGGAGATTGTCAAAGTCACGGATGATCTCACGGCACATCTGCTTGTATTTTTTATGGGATAAAATCTTATCTTGTGTAATAAATGCAATGATCTTCTCTTTCCATTTTTCATGGAGTTCGTTGGCAGAACCGGGAACTGCTTCATAAGGTCTTGTGGCGTATAAACAGCGAAGGAAAATATCACCAAATTCCAGAGCGTAAAGTCCGTGCTGGATAAGCTTTGGAGTGAAAGTGAATCCCGGGTTGCTCTCTAAACCGCTCAAGTTGATGGAGATAACCGGAACATTCGGGTAGCCAGCCTTTTCCAGAGCACGGCGGATGAATCCGATGTAGTTACTTGCACGGCATCCGCCACCGGTCTGGGAGATTAAAATCGCAGTCTTATTCATATCGTATTTGCCGGATTTTACGGCAGCCATCAACTGGCCGACAACGATCAGGGACGGATAACAGGCATCGTTATTGACGAATTTTAATCCGACATCGACACATTCCCTTGCAGGAACATCCGGTACGACCAGATTGTATCCGGCAGCATTGAAAGCCGGCTCTAATAATTCAAAATGGATCGGTGACATCTGCGGGCAGAGAATCGTGTAGTTTTCACGCATCTCCTTCGTAAATACCACACGCTCATAACTTGCAGGCACGATCGTTCTTTTGGTCTGCTTTTTCTCGCGGACGCGGATCGCTGCGATCAGTGAACGGATACGGATTCTGGCAGCACCTAAGTTGTTGACCTCATCAATCTTCAGACAGGTGTAGATTTTGCCTGATCTGGTCAGAATATCGTTGACCTGATCGGTGGTAACGGCGTCAAGACCACATCCGAAGGAGTTCAACTGGATCAGGTCTAAGTCATCTCTTGTCTTTACAAAGTTTGCAGCCGCATACAGGCGGGAGTGGTACATCCACTGATCCATAACGATCAACGGACGCTCCGGCTGATGCAGATGGGAGACAGAGTCTTCTGTTAAAACGGCGATTCCATAGGAAGTGATAAGCTCCGGAATACCGTGGTTGATTTCCGGGTCAACGTGGTATGGACGTCCGGCGAGAACGATACCGCGTTTTCCGGTCTCTTCCATATATTTTAATACTTCCTCACCTTTTTTCTGCATTTCCATGCGGACAACAGCTAATTCCTTCCAGCCTTCGGAAACTGCATCACGGATCTCCGCTTCGGAAATGCCGAATTCAGAAGAACCAAATACCTTGATGAGCTGGGAGGATAAGGTGTCCTCATTTGTGAATGCCATAAATGGATTTAAGAACTTCACCTGACCGGAAGTAATCTCATCCACGTTGTTTTTAATATTCTCTGCGTAAGAAGTAACGATTGGGCAGTTGTAGTGGTTGTTAGAATCCGGGAACTCATTTCTCTCGTATGGGATACACGGGTAGAAAATGAAATCCACATTCTGATGGATCAGCCAGGTCACATGTCCGTGCGCAAGTTTTGCAGGGTAACATTCGGATTCGGATGGGATCGAATCGATACCAAGCTCGTAAATCTTACGTGTGGAGGACGGAGAGAGTACCACGGAGAAACCTAGTTTTTTGAAGAAAACTGCCCAGAATGGGTAGTTCTCATACATATTTAATACACGTGGGATGCCGACGGTACCGCGGGCTGCTTCCTCTGCACTTAATGGTTCATAGTCAAAAATACGTTTGTTCTTATATTCAAAAAGGTTTGGAATGTTGTCTTTGTTCTTCTCTTTTCCAAGACCACGCTCACAGCGGTTGCCGGTAATATACTGACGGTTGCCGGAGAAACGGTTGATGGTTAAGAGACAGTGGTTCGTACATCCCTGACATCTTGCAAGCTTCGTGTCAAAAGTCAGTGCATTGATCTCATCGATGGAGAGCATGGAGGTCTGATAACCTTCCTCATGGCGTTCCCTTGCGATCAGGGCAGCACCGAAAGCTCCCATAATACCGGCAATATCCGGACGGATACACTGGACACCGGCAATTTTTTCAAAACTTCGTAAAACGGCATCGTTGTAGAACGTTCCACCCTGTACCACAATGTTCTGGCCAAGATCTTTTGCATCGGAAAGCTTGATTACCTTATATAGAGCATTCTTGATGACTGAGTAGGCAAGACCGGCAGAGATATCAGCGACGGATGCGCCCTCTTTCTGAGCCTGTTTTACTTTCGAGTTCATGAATACTGTACAGCGGGTTCCAAGATCGATCGGATTTTGGGCAAAAAGAGCTTCTCTGGCAAAGTCCTGCACAGAGAAATTCAAGGATTTTGCAAATGTCTCAATGAAAGAACCACAACCGGAAGAACAGGCTTCATTTAGCTGGACACTGTCAACGGTCTGGTTTTTGATCTTAATGCATTTCATATCCTGACCACCAATGTCGAGGATACAGTCAACTTCCGGATCAAAGAATGCTGCGGCATAAAAATGTGCGACAGTTTCTACTTCGCCGTCATCTAATTTCAGAGCAGCCTTCTGTAACGCCTCACCATATCCGGTGGAGCAGGAGTGTACAATGTGTGCCTTTTCCGGCAGTTTGGAATAAATATCTTTGATCGCACGGATCGCAGTAGAGAGCGGGCTTCCGTTGTTATTGCTGTAGAAGGAGTACAGCAGAGAACCATCCTCACCGATCAGGGCAACTTTCGTTGTGGTGGAACCTGCATCGATACCAAGGTAGCAGTTTCCTTCGTAAGAAGCCAGATCTGCGGACTTTACATGATGTCCGTCGTGGCGTGTGCGGAAAGCATCGTATTCTGCCTGATCTTTGAATAAAGGATCAAGTCTTGCAACTTCAAATTCCATATGGATATCGGACTGAAGTTTTGTATGTAATCCTGCTAAAGTAGTTACTTTGTCCTCTTTATAGTTCAGTGCAGAACCGATCGCTGCAAAAAGATGGGAATTCAAAGGAGTGATCGCATGCTCCTCGTCTAAGTTTAAGGTACGGATGAATGCAGCCTTTAACTCGGATAAAAAGTGCAGGGGACCTCCTAAGAAAGCAACGTGTCCACGGATCGGTTTGCCGCAGGCAAGACCGCTGATCGTCTGGTTGACAACTGCCTGGAAAATGGAAGCGGATAAGTCTTCCCTGGTTGCACCTTCGTTGATCAGAGGCTGGATATCTGTCTTGGCAAATACACCGCATCTGGCGGCGATCGGATAAATTGCCTTATAATTCTTTGCGTATTCGTTCAGTCCGGTCGCATCTGTCTGGATGAGGGATGCCATCTGGTCGATAAAAGAACCTGTACCACCGGCACAGATACCGTTCATACGCTGTTCCACATTACCGCCCTCGAAATAAATGATCTTCGCATCCTCACCGCCAAGCTCGATGGCAACATCGGTCTGTGGTGCATAGTGCTGTAAAGCAGTGGATACGGAGATGACCTCCTGGACAAACGGCACGTCTAAATGTTTTGCAAGGGTAAGACCACCGGAACCGGTGATCATTGGGGCAATCTGCATATCCCCAAGCTGTTTATAAGCTTTTTCCACCAGCAGGGAGAGAGTTTCACGGATATTGGCGAAATGTCTCTCGTAATCGGAGAATAACAGGTTGTCATTCTCATCCAGCACAGCTACTTTGACTGTCGTGGAACCAATATCAATACCAAGTTTATGAAGTGTATTGTTACTCATATCTTTCCTCCAAATTATCTCTTGTAAATCAAATCTATCAATAGTCTATGTTCACTATTTCTTCCTATTATATATATGTGCTCAAAAACCAAGCAATGTACATTATACGACAGGAAAAAACAAAAAACAATGACAAAATAATCTGAAAAATCTAAACTTTTTATGAAGAAATTTAGCGCCGATTGACAAAGGTTTCCTGCATAGATATACTTTAGCTAGATTGTTTGAAAAAGAAGACAGTCCAAAGAGTATTTGAAAAAAAGGAGCAGCAATATGAACTGGTTAAATAAACTGGAGCGTAAATTTGGAAGATATGCGGTACCGAATCTGATCGTGTATCTGATCGGAGCATATTCCGTTGGATTTGTATTGAACATGGTGGCACCGAATATATTGGGATTCTTGAATTTCCAGCCTTATTACATTTTACACGGACAGATCTGGAGACTTATCACATGGATTTTAATGCCGACAGACAGCAATATCATTTTTCTGTTGATCATGATGATGTTTTATTATCAGCTTGGAACCGCATTAGAGCGCGCGTGGGGAACTTTCCGTTTTAATGCCTATATCATCGGCGGAATCCTGTTGACAGAAGTGGGCAGCCTTTTAGCGTATGGTCTGATCTATCTGTTTATGGGCGGCAATTTTGCATACACTGCAAGCACAATGATGGGACAGATGATCAGTACTTCCTATATTAATATGTCCATATTCCTTGCATTTGCTACCTTATATCCGGATATGCAGGTATTACTGTACTTTATCATTCCGATAAAAATGAAATGGATGGCAGCCGTATATGTTGTTATCATGGTATTCAGCGTGTGGGATACCTATCATGCGATTTATGCATATACACAGTCTGTATCCACTGCATTATGGTATGCAGGGATTATGCTGTTATGCATTGTGATGTCACTGTTAAATTACCTCATTTTCTTCCTGTCCACGAGGAATCTGAGCCGGTATACCCCACATGAGGTGCATCGCAGGCAGCAGTTCAGGGCGCAGATGAGAGAGCCGCGACCTGGTTCCGGTATTGCAAAACACAAATGTGCGGTCTGCGGACGGACAGAGCTGGATGATCCAAATTTACAGTTCCGTTTCTGTTCGAAGTGCGAGGGCAATTATGAGTATTGTCAGGATCACCTGTTTACACATCAGCACATCCGAAGAGTATAAGAACAAAGATACAGTCTTTTTCCAGATGACGGAGAAAGACTGTATTTTTTATTAGTTAAAAATATCTCCTGTATTAGTTCTTCTTATCAATATAAGGATTTTTTGCAAAAATGGACGTTTTTTTGAAAATTACCATACAAATCATATTGACGATAAAAAATTGCTATGCTAAATTGACTTTTGTATTTTGAGATTAGTTTTTCTAATGCAAAACAAGGAGGATTATATGAAAAAGGCATTAAGTATTTTATTGGCAATGGGAATGACTGTCGGTATGGTGGCAGGATGTGGAGACACAGCAGACAACAGCAGTGTAGCAGATAATTCTGCAGCAGCTTCTACAGAGGCTGGTACAGATGGCACACAGGCAGCAGCTTCTGCAGCAGATATCAAAGTCGGTGTTATTTATATCGGTGATGAGAACGAGGGATATACAGCAGCTCATATGGCAGGTATTGATGAGATGGCAGCAAACCTTGGTTTATCAGATGACCAGATTATTGAGAAGACAACAATCCCGGAGGATGAGTCCTGCTATGATGCAGCAGTAGACCTTGCAGATCAGGGATGTAATATTATTTTTGCAACAAGTTTTGGACATGAGACATACATTTTACAGGCAGCACAGGAGTATCCGGACATTCAGTTCTGTCATGCAACAGGATATCAGGCAGCAAGTTCCGGACTTTCTAACATGCACAACTACTTCGATGCAATTTATGAAGCACGTTATGTATCCGGTGTTGTTGCAGGTATGAAATTAAATGAGATGATCGAGAATGGTGATATCACAGCAGACCAGGCAAAAATCGGTTATGTAGGTGCATTCCCATATGCAGAGGTTATTTCAGGATTCACATCTTTCTACTTAGGTGCTAAGAGCGTATGTGAATCTGTTACAATGGAAGTTCAGTATACAAACAGCTGGGCAGATATGACAGCAGAGGGCGAAGTTGCAAATCAGCTGATCGCAGATAACTGTGTACTGATCAGCCAGCATGCCGATACAACAGGTGCTCCATCAGCATGTGAGACAGCAGGTGTTCCTTGTGTTGGTTACAACGTAGATATGACATCTGTTGCTCCGGACGCAGCATTGACATCTCCTACAAATAACTGGGGTGTATATTATACTTACGCTGTACAGTGCGTATTAGATGGAAAAGCAATCGACACAGACTGGTGCAAAGGATTCTCTGAGGATGCAGTCAGAATCACTCCGGTCAATGAGGCTGTTGCAGCAGAAGGAACAGACGCAAAAGTAGAAGAAGTAGAAGCAGCATTAAAAGATGGTTCTCTTCATGTATTTGATACATCTACATTTACAGTAAACGGATCTTCCTTAGAAGACCTGATCGCAGAAGGCGGAGATTACGCAAAATATGCTGATTACGTTTCAGATGGTTATTACCATGAATCTGAATTAGCATCTGCACCATCCTTTGATATTATCATTGATGGCATCACATCTCAGGCAAACTAATTTTTAAGATAAGCCGGCAGGGCACAGATGGTTTCTGTGCTCTGCAATGATAGAAATATTGGAAGAAAACAGATAAATCCTTTCAAGATACAGATTGAAAGGATTTTCGTATTTAGGAGGATTACTTGTGGAAACAGGAAACGCTATTGAACTGAAAGGTGTAACCAAACGTTTCGGTGACGTGATTGCGAACGATAACGTGAATCTGACCGTCAGGAAAGGTGAAATTCTTTCGATTTTAGGAGAGAATGGTAGTGGAAAGACTACGTTGATGAACATGCTTTCCGGAATTTACTTCCCGGACGAAGGAGAAGTTTATGTGGATGGAAAAGAAGTGACCATCCGCTCCCCAAAAGATTCCTTCGCACTCGGTATTGGAATGATTCATCAGCATTTCAAGCTGATCAATATTTTGACAGCCGCCGAGAATATTATTTTAGGTCTGCCTGGAAAAGAAAAACTGAATATGAAACAGGTAGAGAAAGAAATCAGGGAACTGACAGAACAGTATGGATTTGACCTCAATCCGTCCCAGAAAATTTATGACATGTCTGTCTCACAGAAACAGACCGTAGAGATCGTAAAAGTACTTTACCGCGGGGCAGACATTCTGATCCTCGATGAACCGACAGCCGTATTGACACCGCAGGAGACTGAAAAATTATTTGCAGTCCTTAGGAACATGAGGAAAGCAGGAAAATCCATTATCATCATCACACATAAATTAAATGAAGTATTGGAACTTTCTGACCGTGTCGCAGTGCTTCGGAAAGGAAAATATATTGATACGGTAGAGACAGCGAAGGCAACCGTAGAATCACTCACAGAGATGATGGTCGGCGAGAAAGTAAAACTGGATATCAACCGTACCGAGCCTGTAGGAGCAGAAAAACGTATTGAGATGCGTGGCATTACGTGTAAGAACAAGGAGGGACTTAAAGTTCTGACAGAGGCTTCCTTCACCGCCTACAGTGGGGAAATCCTTGGCGTGGCAGGAATTTCAGGAAGCGGACAGAAAGAATTATTAGAGTCCGTTGCAGGACTTCAGCCGATCGAGAGCGGCGAGATCCTTTATTTTTCCCCGGAGGGTACGACAGAAAAAATCTCCGAGATGAAGGCGGAGGATATTAAAAATCTTGGTATCACGTTATCGTTTGTGCCGGAAGACCGTCTTGGAATGGGACTTGTTGGTTCTATGAACCTGACGGATAATATGATGATCCGAAGCTATATGGAAGGCAGACATTTCTTTGCCGACCGTAAATCTCCAAAGAAACTTGCAGAAGATATTGTGGAGAAATTAGATGTTGTGACACCGGGTGTGGATACTCCGGTCAGCAGACTTTCCGGTGGTAATGTACAGAAAATCCTTGTCGGCCGTGAGATTGCAAGCAATCCGACTGTGCTGATGGTTGCGTATCCGGTCAGAGGACTTGACATCAATTCGTCTTACACGATTTACAATCTGTTGAATGACCAGAAGAAAAAAGGAGTTGCAGTCATCTGTGTAGGTGAGGATCTGGATGTCCTGCTGGAACTTTGTGATAAGATTTTGGTATTGAACAGTGGAAAAGTTGCGGGTATCGTGGATGCGCGTACCACAACGAAGGAAAAACTGGGACTGATGATGACTGGTTTGACGGAGGATAAGAATGAGTAAGGAAAACGTGATTTCGAAGAAAGAACCTTTTGCACGTATGGTGAAGAGAGACCATATCAGTGTGGGAAAAGCGTGGGCGATCCGACTGATCGCAGTTGCATTGTCACTGGTAGTAGCAGCACTTGTGATCGTGGCAGTCACAAAACAGAATCCGATCGAAGTATATCTTGGAATTATTGACGGAGCAGTTGGAAGCAACCGGAGAATCTGGGTGACCATCCGTGAAATGATGGTGCTTTTATGTATTGCAATTGGTCTTACCCCTGCATTTAAAATGAAATTCTGGAACATCGGTGCAGAAGGACAGATTTTAATGGGTGGTACAGCGGCAGCGGCAATGATGATCTACTTTGGCGATAAAATGCCAAACTGGTTACTGCTGATCGTGATTTTTGTTGTCAGTGGTCTGGCCGGACTGATCTGGGGTGTGATCCCTGCCATTTTTAAAGCATATTTTAATACCAATGAGACTTTATTTACTTTAATGCTGAATTATGTCGCAATGCAGATCGTAACGTTCTGTATTGTATTCTGGGAGAATCCGTCTGGTTCTAATACCGTTGGTATTATCAATGCAGCAACAAAAGGTGGATGGTTTCCAACAATTTTTGGCAATGCATATACATTAAATGTTATCATTGTTTTAGCAATTACATTAGTAGTTTATGTTTATATGAAATATTCCAAACAGGGATATGAGATCTCGGTTGTCGGAGAAAGCCAGAATACTGCAAGATATGCAGGAATCGATGTGAAGAAGGTCATTATCCGTACAATGATGATCTCCGGTGCGATCTGTGGAATTGCCGGTGCAGTGATCGTCAGCGGTGCGAGCCATACCATCTCGACAAGTACAGCAGGTGGACGGGGATTTACGGCGATCATTGTTGCATGGATGTCAAAGTTTAATCCGCTTGCGATGATCCTTGTTTCCGGATTCCTTGTATTTATGCAGCAGGGATCGATCCAGGTGGCATCGCAGTTTGGTCTGAATGAAAATGCATCAGATATTATTACAGGTATTTTATTATTTTTCCTGATCGGATGTGAATTCTTTATTAACTACAAATTGGAGTTCCGCAAGAAAGGAGAGAAATAGAATGACATTATTACTGACGTTTATCCAGAAGGCGATCGGACAGGGAGTCGCTATTTTATTTGGTGCTTCCGGAGAGATCGTCACAGAAAAATCCGGTAACTTAAACCTCGGAATTCCGGGAATTATGTACATGGGTGGTATCGCCGGACTTATGGGTGCTTTCTTTTATGAAAAAAGTACAGAGACGCCAAACGGAGCCATCGGGGTGCTGGTTTCACTGCTGTGTTCCCTGATCGCATCTGCCCTGGGCGGATTGATCTACAGTTTCCTGACAATCACACTCAGAGCGAACCAGAATGTGGTGGGACTTGCACTTACGACATTTGGTGTTGGATTCGGTAACTTCTTCGGTGGTTCCATTTCCAAGCTGGCTGGAGGTGTCGGACAGATTTCCGTTCAGACAACGGCGGCTGCATACCGCACCACAATCCCAGGTCTTTCAAAGATTCCGGTGATTGGAACACTTTTCTTTTCTTATGGATTCCTGACATATCTGTCCGTTATCGTGGCAGTGGTCATGACCTATTTTTTAAAGAAAACAAGAAGAGGACTGAACTTAAGAGCTGTCGGTGAAAGCCCGGCAACAGCGGATGCAGCAGGTATCAATGTCTCAAAGTATAAATATGCTGCCACAGTAACCGGCGCAGCGATCGCAGGTCTTGGCGGACTTTATTTTGTTATGGAATATCTGGGTGGTACCTGGTCGAACAATGGATTTGGTGACAGAGGATGGCTTGCAATCGCACTTGTAATCCTGGCATTGTGGAATCCGGATCATGCGATCTGGGGATCTTTTGTGTTTGGTGGATTATATATTTTATATATCTATCTTCCGGGATTGAATAGGGCAACACAGGAGCTTGTAAAAATGCTTCCGTATGTTGTGACAATTATCGTCCTGATCATCACAAGTAAGAGAAATAAACAGGAAAATCAGCCGCCGGCAAGCCTTGGAGAGGCATATTTCAGGGAAGACCGGTAAAAGGCATGAAAAGGAAGCGAAGCTGCCTGGGTGCAGTCGCTTCTTTTTTGTTTTGTAAATAGCTGGAAAACAGTGAAAAGTATGCTATAATAAAGAATGCCGGGCGATTTTATGCTTGCGTCTGAATCATACATCATGTAATATGTTAGATAGACTTCATTTTTGAAAAACAAGGAGGAAATTATGGAAAACGAGACTGTCTCTAAGAATTTTATTGAGCAGATGATTGATAAAGATATCGAGGAGGGATACTGCCATGAGGTTCATACCAGATTCCCACCGGAACCAAACGGTTACCTTCATATTGGACATGCAAAGTCCATTCTTTTAAACTACGGGCTGGCACAGAAGTACGGCGGAAAGTTCAATCTTCGATTTGATGATACAAACCCGACCAAGGAGAAAACAGAATTTGTAGAGGCGATCCAGTCTGATATTGAATGGCTTGGCGCTGACTGGGAGGGAAGACTGTTCTTTGCATCGGATTATTTCGAACAGATGTATGAAGGAGCTGTAAAGCTGATCAAAAAGGGAAAAGCTTACGTATCAGACCTTTCCGCAGAACAGATCCGTGAATACAGAGGAACTTTGACAGAACCGGGAAAAGAAGATCCATACAGCACACGTTCTGTAGAAGAGAATCTGGCATTATTTGAAGATATGAAGAATGGTAAGTTCGCCGATGGAGAAAAAGTACTCCGTGCAAGGATCGACATGGCATCTTCCAATATTAATATGAGAGATCCGGTTATCTATCGTGTGGCACATATGACACACCACAGAACAGGCGACAAATGGTGCATCTATCCAATGTATGACTATGCACATCCAATCGAGGATGCGATCGAGGGAATTACCCATTCTATCTGTACTCTGGAGTTCGAAGACCACAGACCATTATATAACTGGGTAGTGGAAGAAGTTGGCAAAGATATGATCCCAAATAAGGATGAGATGCCGCCAAGACAGATTGAGTTTGCAAAATTATACCTCACAAATGTAGTAACCGGAAAGCGTTACATCAAGCGTCTTGTAGAAGAAGGCATCGTTGACGGATGGGATGATCCTCGTCTGGTTTCGATCGCAGCACTCAGAAGAAGAGGATTTACACCGGAATCCATTAAGATGTTCGTAGATCTCTGCGGAATCTCCAAAGCAAACAGTTCTGTCGATTATGCAATGCTCGAGTACTGCATCCGTGAGGATTTGAAATTAAAGAAACCACGTATGATGGCAATCCTTGATCCGGTCAAAGTAGTCATTGATAACTATCCGGAAGGACAGATTGAATATCTGGATGTTGTGAATAACCTTGAAAATGAAGAACTTGGAAGCAGAAAAGTGCCATTTGGAAGGGAAATCTACATTGACCGTGAGGACTTTATGGAAGAGCCGCCAAAGAAATATTTCCGTATGTTCCCGGGAAATGAAGTCCGTCTTATGAACGCATACTTTGTAACATGCAACAGCTTCGTGAAAGATGAGAACGGTAAAGTGACAGAGATTCACTGTACCTACGATCCGGCTTCCCGCGGAGGAAACAGCCCGGATGGACGTAAAGTAAAAGGAACGATCCAGTGGGTATCTGCTGAGAAGAATGTAAAAGCAGAGATCCGGTTGTATGAAAATATTGTGGATGAAGAGAAGGGTGTATACAATGAGGACGGAAGCCTGAACCTGAATCCAAACTCACTGACAGTATTAAAGGACTGTTATGCAGAGGAGAATCTTGCAGACGCAAAGGCTTATGACAGCTTCCAGTTTGTGCGTCAGGGATTCTTCTGTGTAGATGCAAAAGATTCTACACCGGAACATCTCGTATTTAACCGGATCGTTTCGCTGAAGAGTTCATTTAAATTACCGTCAAATAACTAATTTACAATCAAGAAAAGCAGTCAATATTGGAGGAACGGATATGAATTTATTCAAGGGACTGGAAAAGTTCGGTCTGAAGACAGAGGGTACAGAAAATCTGTTTGAAGAAGAAAAAAGAACCAATGCATCAACAGAGCAGGGAGAGGCAAAAGAAGAAATACCTTCTGAGGAATCATTTCTGCTAGAAAAATCAGTGCGCTGCACTGTGTGCGATAAAGTGTTCAAAACAAAAATGATCAAAAACGGAAGAGTGAAACGTCTCGAACCGGATTTTGATCTGAGACCAAGATTTATGTATATTGATACTTTAAAATATGATGTTGCATCATGTCCAAACTGCGGTTATACAGCAATGAACCGCTACTTTGAACATCTGTCATCGGTCCAGATCAAACTGATCAAAGAGAAAATATGTGCAAATTTTAAGCCGACTGGTGAAGAACCGGCGGTATATGATTATGATACGGCAATTAACCGTTACAAACTCGCACTGTTTAATACTCTGGTAAAAAAAGGAAAAGCAAGTGAGAAGGCATATACCTGTCTTAAGATTTCATGGCTCTATCGTGGAAAGTTAGAGGGCATGGATGAGAAGGATGCTTCGCTGGAACAGGAACGCAGGGAGTGTCTGGAGCAGCAGGAGGCATTTTATAATCAGGCTTATGAAGGCTTTTTAAAAGCAGTATCAACAGAGATGTTTCCAATGTGCGGCATGGATCAGACAACAGTAGATTACCTGTTAGCTGTTATGTCAAAGCATTTCAAACGTTACGATACTGCGTCCAAATGTATTTCCAGGATCTTGTCTACAAGCTCTGCTTCTAAGAAGATGAAGGATCGTGCATTTGATCTGAAAGAGGAGATCATCCGGGAAATTAAGACTTCCAAAGCGTAAAAGGCGGCAGGGGAAGACCAGACATCAAAATTGGCAAAGAGTAAGAGGATTGCAATGAACGAGATTATGATTGATCTGCAGGGGGGCGCGAAAGCGCCCCTTTATGAAAAAATATATGAATATATAAAAAATGAGATTGTTGACGGTAAGATTTCCAAAGGGGAAAAATTACCGTCAACCCGTTTATTGGCAAAAAATCTGTCTGTGAGCCGCAGCACGGTGGAACTGGCATACGATCAGCTTTTGGCAGAAGGGTATATTGAGGCAGAACCATACCGGGGATATTTTGTCTGTGATATTGAGGCGCTGTATCAGTTAGAACAGCGGAACCATATGCAGGAAAAACTGCAGGCAGGGCAGGACTGGCAGCCGGGATGGAAAACTGAGATAAAACATGGAGCAGGATCTTCAAAACAGAAGGAAATTGATTTTTCCCCTTACACGATCGATACGCAGAATTTTCCGTACAATGTCTGGCGGAAACTGCATAAAAATGTCCTGCTTGATGACAGGGAAGAAATTCTTTTGTCGGGAGATGGACAGGGAGATCACGAACTGCGCATGGCAATTGCAGATTATCTTCATCAGGCAAGAGGTGTGAATTGTGTCGCAGAACAGATCATAATCGGCGCAGGTAATGAATATTTAGAACTTCTGCTTGCGCAGGTGTTAGGAGAAAAGAAGACCGTATTGATGGATGATCCGACTTATCTGCAGGCGTACCGTACTTTTTCCAATATAGGTTATCTGGTGAAAAATATTCCGGCAGAGCAGGGGAGTATGCCGATCGAGGCGGTGCGCAGGGAAAACGCAGATATCTTATATGTTATGCCGTCACACCAGTTTCCTTTGGGAACAGTCATGCCTTTAAAACAGCGGCTGGACCTTTTAAAATGGGCATCGGAGAAAGAAGGCAGATATCTGATCGAGGATGATCATGACAGTGAGTACCGTTATAAAGGAAAGCCGATCCCGTCACTGCAGAGTATCGATCACGAGGAAAAGGTGATATATCTGGGTACTTTTTCAAAAAGTATTGCGCCGTCCCTGCGAATCAGCTACATGGTTCTTCCGTTGCATTTGTTAAAAAAATATCAGGAATCATGCAGCTTCTATTCCACAACCGTTTCGAAGATTCAGCAGGAAGTATTGCGGGAATTCATCCGGGGAGGATACTTTGGCAGACATTTAAATAAAATGCGTGGAATTTATAAAAACAAGCATGATTTTTTAGTCGGCGAATTGAAGAAAAAAAACTGGGTGGAGAATATTGCAGGGGATAACGCAGGACTGCATGTGCTTGTGCAGGTGAATACAACGCTTACAGAGGAAGAAATCTGTAAAAAAGCCGCAGAGTGCGGAATCCGCCTTATGGGTATCAGAGAGCATTATATTCACACACCGCCGGAGGGAAGACCGGTACTCTTGTTAGGATATGGAAAACCGGACGAACAGGAAATACAAAAAGGGCTGGAAGTGCTTGAAAGCATTATAACCGGAAGAAACAGTAACAACTGTAAAAAGCCATAAAAGAACAACTGATGAATTATCTACTGGATGGCCGGTGTGAAATCTCGAACAACCATGCTGAACGAAAAGCCAAAAGCTATGCAATCGGACGGAAAGCCTTCCTGTTCCACACATCAGAAGCCGGTGCCGGAGCAAGTGCGGTGATGTGCAGTATCGTGGAAACAGCAAAAGCAAACAATCTGAATATTTTCCAGTACCTCTATACGGTACTCCTGTATATGCCGGATTACATGAATTCGTCCGCAGGTATAGAGCAGCTGATGCCATGGAGTGACTTTATAAAGGAAAAATGTTCAGGGCTGATTAACGTGGAATCTAATGTTCCGGAAAATAGAATTCCCCTGCCACTTAGGTAGCAGAGGAATTGATAATAAATGTTAATCGTTTCCTGTTTTAACAGAATTTAGCAAAAGGGTAGACGGCGTGTTATTCATCGCTTACAAAGAAGGGAAGAAAAATTGGAAGACTTCTATTTTAATAGAAAACAAAAAGTGAAATACCGTTTGTCAGATAGAAATTCCTGACAGCCGGTATTTTGATTTGCAAAGGATTATATGTGTTGATGAAGGAATTAAGTATTAATTAGTGCGTATTACTTAAAACAACATTGCAGTTAAATTCGGTTTGCGAGTAGCTGATTTTTAAGAAACCTTCATATTTCTTAACACTATTTTCAACATTGTAAAGACCAGTTCCATAGTCTTTAGAAGAGAATGTTCCGCATTTTGTGTATGAATTGCAACTATTTTTGACGTTGATTATAACAAAGTTATTATGGGAACTAATTATTACTGATACTTCTTTATTGGTTTTGCAAAGAGCACTAGCAGATAAGGCGTTTTCAAGCAAATTTGAAAATATAGTTGTGATGTCAATGTCATCCATAAATCTAAAATCAGTTTGTTCAACGGTACATTTATACAGAATGCCGTGTTGTTCTGCAAAAATCTTTTTTTCGTTCAGTATAAGATTTAGAACTGTATTATTGCTGTATGGGAATAATACAAAATCTGATATAAGTCTATCCATTCCTTTGATATAGTTATCTGCTTTTTCAAATTCATTGCTTTTATATAGTTGCTCTATCGTATTAACATGCTTATCTATGTCATGTATCATTTGTAACGATTTCTGATAGTTTGCGTCTAATTGTTTATAATATTTAAGTTGTAAGTTTGCTTGCTGCTCTGATCGGGCTATTTTAGACTTTAATTTTTGATTTTCAATAATGTATTCAAGTAGCCACATAATATGAAGATTAATAAATACGGTAATTATAATTGTTAAATATCCTATATATTTGTCGGTCTCCGGTATTGTAACAGAATAACCTATTTTAGCGTTTAAGCAAATGTTTACTATACTACAGAATGATAATAAAATATATAAAATCAATTGTTTCATAGGAAGTACACTATGCTGTTTTGATAAATAACGATTCTTGGTTACCTGGTATAAACATATAATTAATAATTTTGAAATAGCCATTTTAAAAACGGAATGTGCTGGTTCGCATAATGGAAACTTAATAAAAATCAAAAACAATTCATATAGAGCGACCCCTATTGTTTCAAAAAAAGTTAAAAGAAATATGAAAAAGTATAAATCCAGGAGTAAAGTTTTCTTTGAACTCCATGGATCATAAAATAGTAAGCATATAACAGGTGTAAGAATGATAATCCAACTTGCAAAATTTAAAATAGGGTAATTAAAAAGATTTATAATTCCAATTAAGACTCCGACGGAAATGGTAACTATATTATAAATCCATTTTTGTGAATATATAGAGTTAAAATTTATTTTAAAATGATCAAAAATTAGTTGTGCAGAAACATAACAATTAATTACAGAAACAAAGTAAATGATATAAGTATTCATAAATGCATCTCCCTTTATAGTATTAACATTTTTTCTAAATAATTGTTTAGAGCATTTTTGAATAGTACGGCACGTTTTTGAGACAAAGGAATCCTTATCCCATTGGTCATTAATAATTCGTAGTTTTTTATATCTTTTACATATTTTAAATTAACTACAAAACTTTGATGTGGCATAAAAAAGTTATAACTCGCCATGTCAATATCTATATTTCCGATTTTTTCATTAAAATGATAATCACCGCTTTTACTGCATATCTTGACATATCGTTTCTTTATATATTCAAAAAAATATATATCATCTATATTAAATTCGGTCAATCCTTGCTCATAAGTTATGAAACGCGCAATATAAAGGGGATCATTATTTTGTGATTCATAAATAAGAATGTCATTAAGTTGTTTATAAATGATTTTTTTTGAAATTGGCTTAGTAAGGAATGCAAAAGAATGTACATTATTATGTGCCGTTTCATGATATTGTTTATAATTCGTAATATAAATTATATATGTAAATGCATTCAATTTTCGGAGCTGAGTACCTATATCTATGCCGTTTTCTGTTTGTAAAATAATGTCCAAGAAGATAACGTTATATTTTAGTGATGATTCTAACAATTTTTTGCCGGAATCATATAAATCAACGGATATGGATATATTATTTTCGGTGGCAAATTCTTCTATGCATTTTTGAATTGAACTGAGTACAATCTTGTCATCATCACAAATAGCAACAGTAAACATTTTTTACCTCTTTTATTATATTTGTAGTAGGAAGCAACTAATCTGATACAAATTATAACATATATCGTGAGAATACACTATGAAATAGTTGTGTATGTTAGGGCGAAAAACTGTATATCGGGGCATACTTATTGTTTTTATTCAAAACTCTTTTATAATATAAAAAAAATTTTTTGAGGAGGATTTGTATGAAAATAAAAGGGTTATTAATAATTGTAATATGTATGATAGGTCTATTGGGATGTACTTCAAAAGGATTTGATATTGAAAGAGTATATCAATTTGTTGAGATACAGTCATCAAATGGTAAAGAGATAGGAACTATAGTGAATTCGGATGATTTAGAATTTTTTTTTGAGGAAATGAAATTTCAAGAATGGAAATATATTGAAGAAAAAGAAGATTTTGGTAAATGTATTTACAAATTTATAGCTTATGAATTTGTAAAAGATGATGAAGAGTACTATATTAGGGAAGACCCATATGAGTTATATAAAGTAGATGACAACTATTATATTATTCAAGATAGTGATGTTATTTCCATTCCAAAAAGCGCGGGGCAATTTTTGAATTCAATTGAAAATAAAATTACAATAACTCAACCTATATCAGAAGATATTCTGGATAATTGGGAAAATAGAATTGTCAATAATACGGATAGTAGTTATGGAACAAAGAAAAAAACATATAATGATGAAACAATTGTTTCTAAAATCACTAAAATAGTTATAAGTGATGAAGATGAATTAGATATAAAAATAGATAACAAGGAAGAGATAACGGCATTCATTGAAGGCTTAGATACAGATAGTTGGAGTTCAATAGATGATATACCAAACGATGCGATTTTAAGGCGTAATATATCAGCATATTCGTTTAGGAGAAGAACTAAAGAAAAGGTTTTGACCACAATGTATACGATTATGTTATATGAAGCATCTAATAATGAATATTTTATAAGTGAGACTATTCCAGATAATGGTACACAGGACGGAGATTATATTGAATATTATACTATTCCCAAAAGCGTAGCAGATTTTATTTTACAAACTGAATAATAGATAAGCGTTAAAAAAAACCCATTTATAAATATGTCCTCTGTTTTTTGATTACCTTGACAATACCAAAAGCAGATTTCACAAGTTATCTTCAGTGTAAATGAAATAAAAATGGTACAGACAAATACGATTTCCTTTGTGAGTTCTGCGAACAGGAACATCATATTTTGTCTGTACCATTTTTATTTTTAAGATTTAGTTATTCTTGTTGTTTTCTTTCTGCAGCTCAAGCATCTTCATTGCGCGGACTTTTAATGGAAGTCCGAATAATGTGATGAATCCGTCTGCATCGTGATGGTCGTAAAGATCACCTGTTGTGAAGCTTGCGAGGGATTCACTGTAGAGAGAGTATGGGGAAGTAGTTCCGGCTTTGATGATGTTTCCTTTGTAAAGCTTGAATTTTACCTCACCGGTCACATATTCCTGTGTGGACTCTACGAAAGCCTGTACTGCCTCACGGAGTGGTGTGAACCATTTTCCTTCGTATACGATCTGGGCGAGCTTGTTACCCATATCTTTTTTCACTTCCATGGTAGCGCGGTCGAGAACGAGTTCCTCTAACTGCTCATGAGCTTCCATAAGGATGGTTCCACCAGGAGTCTCATAAACACCGCGGGATTTCATGCCGACGACACGGTTCTCTACGATATCAATAATACCGATACCATGTTTTCCACCGAGTGTATTTAATTCACGGATGATATCAGAAACTTTCATTTTCTTTCCGTTGACGGAAACAGGAACACCCTTTTCAAATGTCATTGTGACATATTCACCCTCGTCCGGAGCTTTCTCAGGTGGAGTAGTCAAAACTAAAAGATGTTCGTAATTTGGCTCTAAGGATGGATCTTCCAACTCAAGACCTTCATGGCTGATGTGCCATAAGTTACGGTCACGGCTGTAGCTGGAATCTACAGAGAATGGAAGATGGATGCCATGTGCCGTACAGAAATCGATCTCATCCTGACGGGACTGTAATTTCCAGTTGCTGTCACGCCATGGGGCGATGATCTTTAAGTCCGGAGCAAGTGCTTTGATACTTAACTCGAAACGGATCTGGTCGTTACCTTTTCCGGTAGCACCGTGGCAGATCGCTGTAGCACCTTCTTTTCTTGCAATCTCAACTAATTTCTTGGCGATTCCCGGACGGGCCATGGAAGTACCTAATAAATATTTGTTTTCGTATACAGCGTTTGCCTGTACGCATGGAACAATGTAATCATCACAGAATTCATCTACGATGTCCTCAATGTATAATTTGGAAGCACCGCTTAATTTGGCTCTTTCGTCAAGTCCGTTTAATTCTTCTTCCTGTCCGCAGTCTACGCAGCAGCAGATAACTTCATAACCATAAGTTTCTTTTAACCATGGGATAATGGCTGTGGTATCAAGACCACCGGAGTACGCTAAAATAACTTTTTCTTTCATGAGAGTGAATCCTTTCTGTCGTATATTCTTTTTATCATGTAAACCGTTCTTTCATGCATGACAATGAGTCTGCCACGAAACGATTTCTTCTGAAACCTAATATATACTATGTGGACAGGAAATGCAAGTGAAAAAATATACATAATTTAATAATAAAAATGCATAAAAGTATGCAATAACAACAGAAGTTTATACAGTAACATTTGTATAAATTAAGGTAAGAAAATTGTAAAATCAAGAAAAATAAGAAAAAACACTAAAAATAGTGTTGCATAAAAATGATAATGAATGTATAATTATGCAATAGCAATTGAAAACCGGGAAACAAAAAATACTTTACTATCCTAAAGAGCTGTACTATGATAGAAACGAATTAGAGTGGTAAAGTGTAAAAAGAGAAAACCCTTCGGGGAGATTGGAGAATAGATTATGGTAAAAGTTGGGATTATTGGAGCGACCGGCTATGCAGGAAACGAACTTGTCCGGTTATTGATGGGACACAAAGATGTAGAGATCATGTGGTACGGTTCCAGAAACTACATAGATAAGAAATATGCAGAAGTTTATCAGAATATGTTTGAAATCGTAGAGGATACCTGTCTCGATGATAATATGGAAGAACTTGCTTCCAAGGTGGACGTGATCTTTACCGCAACGCCACAGGGATTTCTGGCAGGTGTCCTGACAGAGGAGATCTTATCCAGAGTAAAAATTATCGATCTGAGTGCGGATTTCCGTATAAAAGATGTCAAGACCTATGAGAAATGGTACAAGATCGAACACAGGAGCCCACAATTCATTGAGGAAGCCGTGTATGGACTCTGTGAACTCAACCGTGACAAGATAAAAGGCGCAAGACTGATCGCAAACCCGGGATGTTACACAACCTGTTCTATTTTAACGGCATATCCACTCGTAAAAGAGGGACTGATCGATCCTGATACCCTGATCATTGATGCAAAATCAGGAACATCCGGAGCCGGAAGAGGTGCAAAACTTCCTAATCTGTTTTGCGAGGTGAATGAGAATATGAAAGCTTATGGTGTGACGAACCACAGACACACACCGGAGATAGAAGAACAGCTTGGCTATGCGGCAGGAAAAGAGATCATGGTCAATTTTACCCCGCATCTTGTGCCGATGAACCGGGGAATCCTTGCAACAGAATACGCAGCACTGAATAAGAAAGCAGATGGTACTCTTCCGACATACGGGGAAGTGAAAGCCATTTACGATAAATATTATAAAAACGAGAAATTCGTCCGTGTACTCGAAAAGGATGTCTGCCCGGAAACAAAATGGGTAGAGGGAAGCAACTACGTGGATGTGAACTTCAAAATTGATGAGAGAACCGGAAGAATCGTCATGATGGGAGCACTCGATAACCTTGTAAAAGGTGCAGCCGGTCAGGCAGTGCAGAACATGAACCTCTTGTTCGGTTTCGATGAGGCGGAAGGATTAAATCTTGTCCCGATGTTCCCGTAAGAGACCGTGGAGCAGCCATCCGGCCAAGATGCACAGCATGCGAAGCCGATTTAAAGAAAACTGCCCCAGAGAGGCAGACAGCAAGGAAGATGAAAAATAACATGAATGATACAAATTTAACGATCCGTCCCATGACAATAGATGATTTTGAGCAGGTACACAGCCTCTGGATGGAGATCCACGGCTTCGGTATCCGCAGCATCGATGATTCAAAAGAGGGTGTGGAGCGTTTTATCCGCAGAAATCCGGCTACGAGCATGGTGGCAGTCTGTGATGGAAAAATCGTCGGTTCGATCCTCTGCGGGCATGATGGCAGGAGAGCAGGACTTTATCATGTCTGTGTACAGGAAAATTACAGAAAACACGGAATCGGGCAGAAACTCGTGGAGAGGTGTCTCGAGGCATTGAAAGCAGAAAAAATTTCCAAAGTCAATCTGATTGCCTTCAAGCAGAACGAGATCGGCAACCGCTTCTGGCAGAGCCTCGGCTGGAAATACTGCGACAACGTGAATTATTATGAGTATGTATTGAATGAAGAGAATATTACCGTGTTTAATCCGTAGAAAGAATTAATATAGACAATTGCGAAACTCCTGAAAACCTAAATTGAATTGTGAAAAATTAATAAAAACTTGAGAAAACACTGGGTGAGCAGAAATCGAACAAGTTCGATTGGCACTTAGAAGGCAGGTGCAACATTTTTAATCAGGTCTGTGCATTTACTGCACAGACCGTGCGAAGATGATTCAGGTGTGAGCAAATTCCTATCTGCGTAGCAGATTTTAAATGAATTTGCGAAGTACTGCGAAGAATGAGCAGTACCGTTACCAGCGACACATAGCGAGAACGTGTTTTCGAAAATTTTATTAGTTTTTCACAATTGAGAGAAGAGTAGGATGAGTTTCGCAAATGCCTATAAAGAACAAATAATCATAAGGAGATAAATCATGAAAGAGATCACAGGCGGTGTGACCGCAGCAAAAGGTTTTCAGGCAGCAAGTACAGCAGCAGGAATCAAATACAAAGACAGAAAAGACATGGCAATGATCTACAGTGAAGTTCCATGTAAGGCAGCAGGAACTTTTACGACCAATATCGTAAAGGCGGCTCCGGTCAAATGGGATCACAATGTCGTATACAACAGCAAAGCAGCACAGGCGGTTGTCATCAATGCAGGAATTGCCAACGCCTGCACCGGAGAGGAAGGCATGGGCTATTGCAGGCAGACAGCTGAGAAAGTAGAAAAAGTATTAGGCATTGCAGCAGACGAGGTGTTGGTTGCATCTACCGGAGTTATCGGCATGCAGCTCCCAATCGACCGTATCTGTAACGGGATCGATGCCATGGTGCCACTGTTAAAAGGAGATACCGGGAGCGGAACCGAGGCTTCCAAAGCGATCATGACCACAGACACAAAAAACAAAGAGGTGGCAGTGACCATCGAGATTGGTGGAAAAATGGTAACGATCGGAGGCATGTGCAAAGGCTCCGGCATGATCCATCCGAATATGTGTACGATGCTTAGCTTTGTCACAACAGATGCGGCAATCTCCAAAGAGTTATTGAAGGAGGCATTGAGCGCTGATGTGCAGGACACCTACAATATGATTTCTGTTGACGGTGACACTTCCACGAATGATACCTGTCTGTTACTTGCAAACGGGCTGGCAGAAAACCCGGAGATCACAGAGAAAAATGCAGATTATGAGGAATTCTGCAAGGCACTGAACTTTGTCAATGAGACGCTGGCAAAGAAAATGGCAGGCGACGGCGAGGGCGCAACCGCATTGTTTGAGGTGAAGATCATCGGTGCCGAGAGCAAAGAACAGGCGAAAGTTTTAAGTAAGTCTGTCATTACCTCAAGTCTCACCAAAGCAGCGATTTACGGACATGACGCAAACTGGGGACGAATCCTCTGTGCAATGGGTTATTCCGGTGCAACGTTTGACCCGGAAAAAGTAGATTTATTCTTTGAGAGTGCCGCAGGAAAAATGCAGATCATCAAAAACGGTGTTGCGGTGGATTACAGCGAGGAGGAGGCAACCAGAATCCTGTCCGAGCCTGCCGTTACTGCAATCGCAGATGTCAAAATGGGCAATGCATCCGCTACCGCATGGGGCTGTGACCTGACCTATGACTATGTAAAAATCAATGCGGATTACCGTTCTTAGGGGGATAGAAAAATGGAAGAAAAAAACATGAACGAACTTTTGAAAAAAGCGGAGGTGCTGATCGAGGCACTTCCATATATCCAGCGCTTTAACCGTAAGATCATCGTTGTCAAATACGGCGGAAGTGCCATGGTGGACGAGGAATTAAAGCAGCACGTCATTCAGGATGTCACTTTATTAAAACTGGTAGGTTTCAAGCCAATCATCGTGCACGGCGGCGGCAAAGAGATCAGCAGATGGGTAGAGAAAGCCGGCATGGAACCGGAGTTTGTCAACGGACTGCGCAAGACAGACGAGGCGACGATGGAAATTGCGGAGATGGTATTAAATAAAGTGAACAAATCTCTTGTAAAACTGGTGCAGGAGCTGGGTGTAAATGCTGTCGGTATCAGCGGAAAAGACGGCGGAATGTTAAAGGTGGAGAAAAAATATTCCAACGGACAGGATATCGGTTACGTCGGCGAGATCACACAGGTCAACCCGAAGATTTTATATGATCTTCTGGAAAAAGATTTTCTACCGATCGTCTGCCCGATCGGCATGGATGAAAACTATGACAGCTACAACATCAATGCAGACGATGCCGCCTGCGCGATTGCGAGAGCAGTCCACGCAGAGAAATTAGCATTTTTAACCGATATCGAGGGTGTATACAAAGATCCGAAAGATCCTTCCACGCTGATCTCGGAACTGCCAATCTCAGAGGCGAAAAAACTGATCGAAGACGGATACATCGGCGGCGGAATGCTTCCGAAATTAAACAACTGTATTGATGCGATCGAAAACGGAGTTTCCAGAGTGCATATTTTAGATGGACGTATCGCACACTGTCTATTGTTGGAAATCTTTACCAACAAAGGAATTGGAACTGCAATCTTAGGGGATAAGGAGACAAAGTATTATCATGAATAAACAGGATTACATTGATGGAGCAGAGAGTGCGCTTCTTCATACATATAATCGTTTTCCACTGGTCATTGATCATGGAGATGGTGTGTATCTTTATGATACAGACGGAAAAGAATATCTGGATTTTGCAGCAGGAATCGCCGTGCAGGCATTTGGCTACAACAACAAAGAGTATAACGACGCACTGAAAGCGCAGATTGACAAAGTGATGCACACATCCAATCTGTACTATAATGTCCCGATCATGAATGCGGCAAAAAGGGTATTAAACGCAAGCCAGATGAATCGTGTTTTCTTTACCAACAGCGGTACAGAGGCGATCGAGGGTGCAATCAAAGCGGCAAAAAAATATGCTTACACCAGAGACGGACATGCAGGACATGAGATCATTGCAATGAACCATTCCTTTCATGGAAGAAGTATCGGAGCATTGTCTGTGACAGGCAATAAACATTATCAGGAACCGTTTGAACCACTGCTTCCCGGAGTAAAATTTGCAGATTTTAATGATCTTGACAGCGTAAAAGCTTTGATTAATGACAAAACCTGTGCTATTATTTTTGAGACAGTACAAGGTGAGGGTGGAATTTATCCTGCAACAGAAGCATTTATAAAGGGTGTGCGTGCGCTTTGCGATGAGCATGACATACTTTTGATCTTAGATGAGATCCAGTGCGGTATGGGAAGAACCGGAGAAATGTTCGCATGGCAGCATTATGGTGTGAAGCCGGATATTATGACGAGTGCCAAGGCACTTGGCTGTGGTGTCCCGGTCGGCGCTTTCCTTATGACAGAGAGAGTCGCAGAGAAATCTCTGGCACCGGGAGATCACGGTACGACCTATGGAGGCAATCCATTTGTGGGAGCCGCTGTAGATAAAGTACTTGAGATGATGGAGCGCGACCATATCATAGAGCATGTGAAAAAGGTCGCACCGTATCTGGAGAAAAAATTAGATGAACTGGTTGCAAAGTATGATTTCCTGACCGAGCGAAGAGGTATGGGACTCATGCAGGGTGTTGTCTGTGAAAAACCGGTAGGCCAGATTGCAGCAAAAGCATTGGAGGCAGGACTGATCGTGATCACAGCAGGTTCGAATGTACTTCGTTTTGTACCGCCACTTATCATTGAAGAAAAAGATGTGGATGAGATGATATCCAGGCTGGAGAGTATTTTATAATGAAAGTAGTACAGAAGAGAATGATCGCAGCGGGCTGTATCGGCGTGCTGGTGATCGGAGGTGCCGTTGTTGTATCCAAACACAGCACTTATGAACAGAAAGAAAATGAAACGGAAAATGGAACAGAGACAGCATCAGTTAGCAGGGTGGTAAAACAGCCTGCTGATTTGATGTTCTGGTATAGCGATAAAAGCTATCAGAAGTTTTTTGAGAAGGCGGCAGAAGAATATTATGAGGATACCGGTATTGTTGTGGATGTAGAGTATCAGGACAGCATGGATTACATGGATGCAGTATACACGGCAACGATGCAGGGAGAAACATTTCCGGATATTTACATGATCGGAAGCGATGAGTTAGAGGAAGCATATCTTTACGGACTTGCAGCAGAAAACACGGCATCTGATATTTATGAGAGCACCGTGGCGTCGAATGCAGTGACAGCGTCCACTTACAAAGAGAAAATGTATGCGTATCCATTAAGTTATAATACCTGTCTGTTTGTCTATAAAAATGGTTATTTTGAGACAGAACCGGAGACATTGCAGGCAATCATTGATTATTCCATCGACAATGAGCCACCGGAAAATGTGCAGTATCTGTTAGAGTGGGATGTGAATGATGCGTTTTATGATTTTCCATTTATATCGAACAGTGTCAGCTTTGTAAAAGATGAAGTGGAAACGATGCAGGTGAATTATGATGAGGATCTGTATAACGAAGATCTGGAGTTCTTTTCACAGAGTCTGGAGTCGTTTTCCATTGATGCTTCGACGGTTACGGAAGCGAGTGTGATCTCAGATTTTAATGATGGAAAAACACTCTGTGCAATCATTGATTCAGATTCTGTTGCCGGTCTCACAGGAACTGATTATGAGATCCGGGAGCTTCTGGCATTGAATGACACGTTGCAGACATCTTCCGCAGCGTTGACAGATCTTGTGGTTGTGAATGATTTCTCGGAGAAAAAGGAAAAAGCGGCTGATTTTGCAGAGTATGTAACACTTACCATGTCAGGAGAACTTCATGGACTTGGCGGTCATTATTCCGTAAAATTATCAGAGGACGCAGACGAGAAGGAACAGATTGCCTATCAGGCATACGAAAATGCGATCCCGGTACCGGATTCACAGGATGCAAAAGAATTTTGGGTAACATTAAAAGAAACAATATCTCAATATTTTTAAAAAAATGGATATAATATATTTAATAGTCTTGTCATATTTGTAAAATTTCGTTAAAATATATACATCAGGCGTTGAGGGCTCTTTCATCCATCTGTGATGATGCATTCGGTGGAGAAGGAGAATGCTATGAATCGAAAGAGGAAAGTATTCCTGGTAATCATATTCTGCATGGGAGTGCTCTGTGGATGTGGTTCCAGGAATAATGTGTATTTGGAGAAAATACAGACAGAGACAAGTGAAGTTCCGCAGACAGAGGAGAAAGACTGCCAGGAAGAGATGGGCAGTTGTATGGTGTATGTTTGCGGGGCAGTAGAAAATCCGGGAGTGTATGAGCTGCCGGAGAACAGCCGTGTTTATGAAGCAGTAGCGATGGCTGGCGGGATGACAGAGGATGCCGGGATGGAAGCGGTAAATCAGGCAGAGTTTGTCACGGACGGACAGATGTTAAGAATTCCGACCATGGAAGAAGTGGCGGCTGCACAGGAAGAATCCGAGAGCAATGTGGATGATGGCTTACTGGACATTAACCGGGCAAGTGTTGCAGATTTTATGACGCTTCCGGGAATCGGGCAGTCAAAAGCAGAGGCATTGTTTCAGTACCGGGAAGCACACGGCAGATTTTCTTCTGTTGAGGAGATCATGAATGTGGATGGAATCAAAGAAGGAGTTTTTAACAAAATAAAGGATAGTATAAAGGTGTAAAAATGGCAAAAAAGGTTCTTGTTGTTGATGATGAAAAATTGATCGTAAAAGGTATCCGTTTCAGTTTAGAGCAGGATGGAATGGAAGTGGACTGTGCATATGACGGGGAAGAGGCACTGAAAATGGCAACAGAGAATCATTATGATATGATTCTTTTGGATATCATGCTTCCGAAGATGGATGGATTTGAAGTATGCCAGCACATCCGCGAATTCTCTGATATGCCAATCGTGATGCTGACTGCAAAAGGCGATGACATGGATAAGATCCTCGGTCTGGAATACGGAGCAGATGATTATATCACAAAGCCGTTCAACATCCTGGAAGTCAAAGCAAGAATCAAGGCAATTATGCGGAGAACCGCAGGAAGCCAGCCGAAGAAAGAGGATTCCAAGGTCATTGAAGCGGGTGATCTTCGTCTGGATTGCGAGAGCAGAAGATTGTTTATCCTGAATAAAGAAGTGAATCTGACTGCAAAAGAGTTTGATCTCTTAGAACTTTTGGTCAATAATCCGAATAAAGTATACAGCAGGGAGAATCTGCTCAATCTTGTATGGGGTTACGAGTATCCGGGGGATGTCAGAACTGTGGATGTGCATGTCAGACGTCTCAGAGAGAAGATCGAAAAGAATCCAAGCGAGCCAAAGTATGTTCATACCAAGTGGGGTGTGGGATACTACTATTACCAGAATTAGTCAGGGTGCGAAAGAATGTCCAGATTTAAAAATTTTATTAATTTTTTTAAAAGTCTGAAATTCAGACTGATACTTTTCTTAATCCTTTTTGGAATTGTACCGGGAATCGTTTTAAAAGTTGGAATTGTAAAGACATATGAGGACCGGTCTGTTTCAATCAAGACAAGTGAGATCTTAAGCCAGGCAAAAATCCTGGCGAATCAGATTGTTTCCAATGATTATCTGAATTATCCAAACTCAACGATTATCAATGCAGAATTAGATCAGTTATCGAATATTTATGATGGTCGTGTCATGGTGATCGATAATGAGTTTCACATTATCAAGGATACGTATGATCTTGACACGAATAAGACGATCATTTCCAAAGAGGTAATTGAGAGTTATTACGGCCAGGAGATCAAAAAATATGACGCGGAAAACCGCTATATTGAACTGACCGTTCCATTGAGCAGACCGGTGGAACAGACCGGGGCAACAGAGGTTTTAGGTGTTATGTTAGTCAGTGTGTCGACGGACAGCATTAACCTCAATATGGAGTATCTGGCGAGAAACGCCTATGTGATCCAGTTGATCTGTGCTGTGGCGGCAGTTTTCCTTGCAGTGATCTTAAGTATCCAGTTGGTAAAGCCTTTCCATAAGATGTCAAAGTCTATCGATGAGATCAAAACCGGATATGGGGAAGATGCGCTGTCTGTGAATGATTACACGGAAACAATTGAAATCTGTAAAAAGTTTAATGAGATGTTAGGCAGAATGAAAGTGCTGGATGATTCCAGACAGGAATTTGTATCCAATGTGTCTCATGAGTTAAAAACACCGCTGACATCCATGAAAGTTCTGGCAGATTCTCTTAACAGCATGGAAGATGCGCCAATCGAACTTTACAAAGAGTTTATGGGCGATATCGGAAATGAGATCGACCGTGAGACGAAGATCATCAACGACCTTCTATCTCTGGTGAAAATGGATAAATCCGCGGCAGACTTAAATGTTACCAATATGAACATCAATGAGCTGCTGGAGCAGATTTTGAAGCGGCTAAACCCGATTGCGGAGAAACAGAATGTGGAACTTGTGTTAGAAAGCTTCCGCCCGGTGTCCGCGGATGTGGATGAGGTGAAGATCACACTTGCATTTACGAATCTGATCGAGAATGCGATCAAATATAATAAACCGGGTGGATGGGTGCATGTCACACTGAACGCGGATCACCAGTATTTCTATCTGAAGGTCGAGGATTCGGGTATCGGTATTCCGGAGGACTCCTTAGAGCATATTTATGAACGTTTTTACCGCGTGGACAAGTCCCACTCAAGAGAGATCGGTGGAACCGGTCTTGGGCTTGCAATCACCCGCAATGCAGTGCTGATGCACCGCGGTGCGATCAAAGTGTTCAGTACAGAGGGAGAGGGAACCATTTTCAATGTCCGTATTCCTTTGAATTACATCACGTAGTGCGATATGTGACAGCAGATTTTTGGTAATGGAGCAAAAAAGTAATGAGAAAAAAAATAGTCTTTCTTCTGGCATTTCTGTGCATGCTTTTACTGGCGGGGTGCTCGAATGGAAAAGAGACAAGTAAATACAACATCGAATATCTGAATAAAGATAAAACCGGGATTGCCGAGATGCCTTATGATGCGTCCGCAACAACGACAGATGCGTTGATCGAAGAATTTTTTGCAGCCTTAAGTTCTGATCCGGATAATGTGGAATACCGTAAACCGATCCCAAATGATGTGGAGATCACAAAGTATTCGCTGGACGGAGCACTTCTCACTATCTATTTTGATGTAGATTATCTGAATATGAAAGAAGTGGAAGAGGTTTTGTGCAGGGCGGCAGTGGTACGCACGATGACACAGATTTCCGGGATCGACTGTGTGTCCTTTTATGTGGATGAAAAGCCGCTGACGGACGTGAACGGTAAAATGGTCGGAACGATGTACGCAGAAAGTTTTGTGGAGAATCCCGGAGAACAGATCAATACGATCCAGAATACGAATCTCACACTTTATTTTTCCAATCAGGCGGGAGACGGACTCGTGAAAGAGACAAGACGGGTTCACTATAGCAGTAATATCTCATTGGAAAAACTGATCATGGAGCAGCTTCTCGAAGGGCCGGAATCGAAGAATGCCAGGTCTGCAATTCCTTCGGGAACCAAATTAATGAGCGTATCGCTTGTGGATGGGGTATGCTATGTCAGCTTTGATGAGAACTTTAAGAATCAGGATTATTCAGTGAATGAAGCCATTGTGATTTATTCTATTGTGGATTCATTGTCAGAGTTATCCTCCATCAGTAAAGTGCAGATTTCCGTGAATGGCGATACAAGCGGTGTATATCGGGACAGTTTTAAACTTGCAGATATGTATGACAGGAATCTGGATTATATCGCCAAAACAACGGAATCGGATACAGAGGTTGTGGAGGAGACAGAAACGGAGGAACAGTAATTATTGTTTAAACGGCCATTATGTGAAATGGCATCTGGATTGATTCTTGGAATTTTGTTTATGAGGTATCAAAAATGGTATCTGGCAGCAGTTGCTGCCGGAATACTGTTTGGAATTGTATGGAATTTATGGCACAATACGATCCGTAACTGTAGTGAGAAAGACAGTATGGCAAATGCCAGAGCGTGGATGTACCCAGCCTTTCGTGTGGGATGTTTTCTGGCATTTTTTTTGGCAGGGATATTTCATTTTGCAGGAAATGAGGCATTCCGTCAGAACTATATGTCAAAACTACAGGATGGAATGCAGGTGACTGTGCAGGGAAAACTATGCAGCAAACAGTTAAAAAACGGACAATATTCCTATTATTTAGATCATTGTTATCTATCTATCGGGCAGGAGATACTGCCATGCAATCAAATTCTTTTTTATCAGACTTCCGATGATGATTCCATCGGGCAAACCCTTATTGTAACAGGAACGGTTGAATTGTGGAAAAGTGCATCCAATGATGGTAATTTTGACGCAAAAGCATTTTATGAATCCAAAAAGATCGATTTTCAACTGAAGGAAGCTATTGTGAAAAATGTTTACGGAGCAGAGGATGGATTCGGGGAGAAAATCTACAGGCTGCGCCGGAAGATAAGCGGTGTGTACGAAACCTGCATGAGTGCATCGGATGCCGGTGTGCTTTCCACGATGACGCTCGGGGAGAAAAATCTGCTGGACGCAGAGGTGAAGCAGATGTATCAGAAAGCTGGGATTTCCCATGTGCTGGCGATTTCCGGACTGCATATTTCTGTGATTGGGATGGGACTTTATAAATTGCTTCGGAAAATAAAATGCTCCTTTTTGACTTCCGGTGTTATTGCAGGCACGGTCATCGGCGGCTATGGGATGATGTCTGGACTTGGGACATCGACCATACGCGCGGTGCTCATGTTTTTCGTTTTATTGTTCGGACAGTGGATTGGAAGGAGTTATGATACGCTGTCTGCTCTGGGACTGTCCGCCATTGTGATTTTATTGGACAACCCTTATCTGCTCTGGTATGCAGGATTTTTGCTGTCATTTGCAGCGGTGCTTGGAATTGTGGCTGTGGGACAGACACTGATCAAAATAAAAAAGCCGTTCTTTACTTTTTCGGAGAACTTTCTGGTGAGTTTTGCAATTCAGCTTGCAACGGTGCCGCTTACGGCTTATTTCTTTTATGAGGTGCCGGTCTGGTCAATGCTTATCAATTTTTTCGTGCTGCCGATCATTGGAGTACTGTTGTTTCTTGGACTTCTTGGCGGCTTTGTTGGGTTACTGTCTGTCCGTGTGGCAGGGATTCTTTTTGTGCCTTGTCACTGGATTTTGGTATTTTATGAGAAGGTGTGCAGGCTCAGTGTCAGTTTACCGGGGGCTGTCTGGATCACGGGGCAGCCGGATTGGCAGAAACTGTTGCTTTTTTATCTGATATTGGGAGCCGTGCTTTTCGCAATGAAAAAGATGAAGCAACGGCGTGGATTTGTTTTCATAGGCTGTTTTATGCTGCTTGCAGTATTGCATAACCCGGTGAAGGGATTTGAGCTAGATGTGTTGGATGTGGGGCAGGGGGACGGTATGTATCTTCACACGAAAGAGGGGACAAATTTCTTTTTTGACGGCGGCAGTACGGATGTGAGTAAAGTCGGAACATACCGGATGCTTCCGTTCCTGAAAGCAAAGGGTGTGAAAAAAATAGATTACTGGATTGTTTCACACACAGACGCAGACCATATTTCAGGGTTAAAGGAGATCTTGCAGGCAGAGTATGAGATCGATCATATTGTGTTTTCAAAATATGTATTAAATGACGAAGCCTATCAGGAACTTTTGGCACTGGCGCAAACGTATGGAACAGAAATTTTGAAAATGGACTGCGGTGACATATTCACCGATGGTGAGGCGGGGCTGCGCTGCATTTTCCCGGATCAAACTTATAAAAGTGATGATAAGAATGCACTGTCCCTTGTGCTGCGCTATGAAGATCAGGAGTTTTCCGGTATTTTTACCGGGGACATCAGCAGCGCAGAAGAACAGTATCTTGTGGAACACAAAAAGGCTGGCAGCGTCACATTTTACAAGGCGGCGCATCACGGCTCAAGATATTCCAACAGTCGGGATTTCCTAATGGCACTCTCACCGGAGATCACAACCATTTCCTGTGGGGAAAACAACCGCTATGGGCATCCGGGTGAGGAGGCTTTGTGCAATATAAAGGAGAGCGGAAGTGCAGTCTATGAGACAATGGAGTGCGGACGTATCCGCATCCGCATGGAAAATGGAAAACCTGTGGTGGAAAAATTCCTTGAAGGAAGATGAATTGTTCTATATAATGGGGAAAGAGTTTATAGATAATTGCGAAACTCATGAAAGTGTAGATTGAATTGTGAAAAATTAACAAAAGACATGAAAGACATTGGGGAACCGCCGGTACTTAGAAGGCTGGTACAACGGTAAGTTGTGCCTGACTTCTTAGTACCGTTGCGAGAGACACATAGCGAAAGCGTGTCTTGAATGTTTTTGTTGATTTTGAACAATTGAAAGAAGATTATGATGAGTTTTGCAATTATCTGGAAAGAGTATAAATGCAAAGGAGGAAACATATGTTAGTATGTGACTATATGGTAGAACAAATTGATGGTGACTATGCACATTTAAGAAGGGTAGACGAGCCGGACGGCGAGCTGAAACTGGTGGCAAGAGCGCTGCTCCCAATGGAGATCACAGAGGGAAGCAGATTACATTATGAACTGATGCAGTACACTTTGATTGGATAACAGGTGACAATGAAAACGATTGATGAAGATATTAAGAGTGGACAATTTAAAAAGATATATCTGCTCTACGGCGACGAGGCGTACCTGAAAAAACAGTACAAAGACAAGCTGAAAAAAGCGTTGGTGCAGCCGGATGATACGATGAATTTTACTGCGTATGAGGGAAAAGACACAAATCCGAAAGAGGTGATCGACCTGTCGGAAACCCTTCCTTTTTTTGCCGACCGGAGAGTGATCCTGATTGAAAACAGCGGCTTTTTTAAGGGCAGTTGTGAGGAGCTGGCAGAGTATATGCCGCAGGTTCCGGATACGACACTGTTTCTTTTTGTGGAGGAGGAAGTGGACAAGCGCTCGAAGCTCTATAAGGCAGTGAAAAATGTAGGAAAGATTGTGGAGTTTACAATACAGACAGAGGAACTTCTGACACGCTGGATCTTGACACGTCTGAAAAAAGAGGGGAAGAATATCACAGGTTCTGTCATGCAGCTTTTTTTGAGCAAAACCGGAACGGATATGGGCAATATTGACCGCGAGCTGGAAAAATTGATCTGTTACTGTATGGATAAGGATGTCATCGAGGCGAAGGACGTGGAGGCAGTGACGACAGAGCAGACCACAAATAAAATTTTTGATATGGTCAATGCGATCGCGGAGCATAATCAGAAGAAAGCGCTGGACCTGTATTATGACCTGCTGACATTAAAAGAGCCGTCCATGCGGATTATGTATCTGATCTCCAGACAGTTTCAGATCCTGTTGAATGTCAAGGATATGTCGCAAAAGGGATTTGATAATAATACGATGGCACAGAAAGCAGGAATCCCGCCGTTTGCAGTGCGAAGAAATGTGACGCAGGCAAAAGGATTTACGATGCAGCAGTTAAAGCAGGCAATCCGGGATGGTGTGGATTTTGAGGAAGCGGTAAAGACCGGTCGAATGAATGACCAGATGGCAGTGGAACTCTTTTTAATGAAATACAGCAAACAATAGAATGCACGCTTTGAGTGCATTCTATTGTATAAAAAAATCACCAGTATGACGGTACTGGTGATTTTTGAATTCGCGAATTTTAATTTATCTTCTATTAAGCCATTGCGTTAACAAGCTTTGTTAAACGGGAAACTTTTCTAGCAGAATTGTTTTTGTGATAAACACCTTTAGAAGCAGCGCTCTCGATAGTAGAAATTGCAACTGTTAATGCAGCTTTTGCAGCTTCCTTATCGTTTGCAGCAACAGCAGCCTCAACTTTCTTGGTTACTGTTTTCACTTCAGATCTGATAGATTTGTTTCTAGCAGCTTTTGTTTCAGTTACTAAAATTCTCTTCTTTGCAGATTTAATGTTAGCCAATCTGTACACCTCCAATTTTTTTATGATTGTAATTGTTCATGATTGTTACATTAAAGCCGGACACGGACAGTTCAATGTAAACATACTAGAGTAGTATAGGATATTTCTATAATGCTGTCAATATATAAAATGACATTTTTTGCAAATTTTTTGAAATATTTTAGAAAAGCTTTTTCTGAATTTCAGGTTCATCTGAATGTGAATGCAGATTCGCTAAAAGCTGCGGATAAATTATCGGGGAAAGGACATACTAAGTAAAATGAGCGGGAACTCATGAAAGTACAGATTGGACAATTGAAAGAAGAGACAATTGCTTATAATCAAAAGAAGTGTAGAAGGAGTTCCGCAATTATCTATATCCATAGAATCAGAAAGAGGAGAAGCGCATATGTACCAGATCAGAACAGACCTTGCATTAGAGACGCAGGAAAAAATGCAGGAAGATAAAGTGGAACTGAAAGGTGTCCGTTTTTCGGAGGAGCATGTCAGTAAAAATCTGACCATCAGCACAGTGGTGATCGAGACGGAGAATGGTGCAAAAGCCATGGAGAAACCCAAAGGTACTTATATCACGATCGAGGCATCGAATATGGATGAGGAGGACGAAGATTATCACAGAGAGATCTCGGAACAGCTTGCCAAAGTGTTAAAGCAGTTGATCAGCGTAAAAAAAGAGGATGTCTCCGTACTGATCGTCGGGCTTGGAAACCGGGCAGTAACGCCGGATGCATTGGGACCAAGAGTGGTGGATAATCTCTACATTACGAGACATATTATCAATGAATACGGAAAATATGCGTTTGGAAAAGAGCATGTCAATCGCGTGAGCAGTATTGTTCCGGGTGTAATGGCACAGACAGGCATGGAATCTATGGAGATCGTGAATGGAATTGTGAAGGAGACAAAACCGGATGTTGTGATCGCAATTGATGCGCTTGCAGCAAGAAATACCAAGCGTCTCAACCGGACCATTCAGGTGACGGACACCGGAATCAATCCGGGAAGCGGTGTCGGCAATCACAGACACGGGTTAAATGAGAAAAGCATTGGTGTTCCAGTTATTGCAATCGGGGTTCCAACGGTCGTTGACGCTGCCACTATAGTAAATGATACGATGTTTAATCTGATCACGGCGATGAATCAGAGCAGCGAACTTAAGACGCTTGGCAACACTCTTGGAGAACTCAATGAGACAGAGAAATATGAATTGATCCGGGAGCTGTTGTCTCCGAATCTGAACACCATGTTTGTGACACCAAAAGATATTGATGAATCTGTCAAAAGATTAAGTTTTACTATATCAGAGGGGTTAAATATTGCTTTGATCGATCACAACATTTTTGCATAATGAATGGAAACTGGCATAAGTTGTATTATGTATTTTCATGGTTATAGAAGTTATCAAAAAAAAAGATTGAAAAATAAATATGGAAAATATCTGATGGGAATGCTGGCAGTGATGTCGCTTGCAGCATTTTTTGTACAGCGGCAGCAACTTTGGAGTATCGGGAAAAAAGCAGCAGTAAAAATGGCAGGGACGGCAGTGGTGGATGTGCTGGCACCGGGACTTCACTATGAAGAGAAGGAAAACGGTAACCATTTTCTTGCCAAAGTGGAGAAAATATTATTTCCAATTGCAGATTATACGGTTCAGATACAATCTTATGAAACTGATGCAGAGAGCACGCTTTCCTATGAGATGATCCTTGCGATGGAAGCGTTGGACGAGAACTACGTGGATGAGAACGGACAGGTTGTGATGCAAAATAATGGTGGTACAGACAGTCCACAGCCGGCTGACGGCACACAGAACGCTGATAATCCACAGGCAGCAGACGGTGCACAGAACGCCGATAATTCGCAGGCAGCTGCAACTGCACAGAACCCGGATACCTCACAGGAAACATCCGATTCCGCAGGGCAGGCATCTCTCACAGTTGCGCAGCCCGTGACAGCAACACAGAAGGCAGTCGAATATTCTCTGGAGAAATTAAATGATTTTGATTACCTTGTGCAGAACTTTTATCAGGTAGACAGTACTACAACTGTAAAAAGTGATCAGTTAAATGTGGCAGCACTCACTGGAAAAAACATGAAAATCGCACATGATGCGGGCACACCGCAGATCTTAATTTATCATACCCATTCACTGGAAGGGTATGCGGATTCTATTCCGGGAGACCGATCGACTACGGTTGTGGGCGTTGGGGATTATCTGACAGAATTGCTGACGCAGCAATACGGATACAATGTCATCCACGACACCGGGGAATATGATACCATCCGTGATAAGGCGTATTCCAAAGCAGCACCGGCATTAGAGCAGATACTGGCAGACAATCCGAGCATTGACGTGGTCATAGATCTGCACCGGGATGGCGTGGGGGAGAACACAAGGCTTGTCACGAATGTGAATGGAACGGACATGGCAAAAGTAATGTTTTTTAACGGATTGAGCAGAACGACCAAACTGGGGGATATCGCCTATCTGTACAATCCATACATAGCGGATAATCTGGCATTCTCGTTTCAGATGCAGCTTACCGCAGCAGAATACTACCCAGGATACACAAGAAAAATTTACCTCAAAGGTTACCGCTTCAACATGCATTACTGTCCGAAAACACTGCTCGTCGAGGTCGGGGCTCAGACCAATACCGTGCAGGAGGCAAAAAACGCTATGGTTCCGCTTGCAGACATCCTGAACAAAGTACTTTCCGAATAAATAAAAACGTTGTCCCGGCTGTCCGGTCTGGCAGTCTGCCGGATTTTCATAACTGAGATGATGGAAAGGAAGCGGGGCGCAGAATGAAACTTTCGTGAAAAATTGCGTAGATTTATCAATGTTTCTTTTTTGACTGCTGGTTTATGTACATTCATCAATGAACAGTCCACGCAATATGTCCGTTTCAGACACACACTCGTTAGCTTTCTCTAGTGTGCGTAAATGCCAGAATCAGCATCGTTTATTGCAGGGCAAAAATCAAAAGGAAAACCGGGTGATTTTTGCCCTGCTTCTCTGCTGATCTTCTGGCATGTAACGCACACACGAGAAACCTAAGACGAGTGTGTGTCATGAAACGGACATATTGTGCGGACTGTCCATTGCTGAATGAATATAAACAATGAGAGCAGTCAAAAAGGAAATATTGATAAATAAGCAATTTGAACAAGTTTCATTCTGCGCCCCGCTTCCTTTCCATGCATACATAAATGATATAACCCGGCAGACTGCCAGACCGGACAGCCGGGGCTGCGCTTCCACCCATCCGGAAATTACAGATTCAGGTGGTATTTCTGCATCCAGTAGTTGATCTGGATGAAGTAGGCGAGCAGCTGCGGTCCTGCCATGAGCTGTCCAAACCACGGCTTTCCGTATTCGGTCGGTGCCTCTAGGAAGGTTTCGAGTTTTTTTGTGTCGATGAAGGTCTTGACCGGTGCATCCGGCTGGTCAAGGATGTGCTGCATTTCTGCAATCAGAAGTTTCTCATAGCCGGGATGATAGGTTTTCGGGTAAGGGCTCTTTTTCCGGTGCAAAAGCTCCTCTGGGAGCAGGTCTTTGCAGGCATCACGGAGCAGAGCTTTCTCAACGCCATTCTGGTATTTCATTTCCCACGGAACATTAAACACATACTCGATGATGCGGTGGTCGGCAAATGGAACACGGGCTTCCAGACCAGAGTACATGCTTGTGCGGTCCATGCGGTCGAGCAGTGTCTGCATAAACCATTTGATGTTCAGATAAGCGATATTATAGCGTTTCCGCTCGGTTTCCGTCTCGTCTGAAAGGTGTGGTGCCTGGTTTAAAGAAGTCTGGTAACGGTCGTGGGAGTAGGCGGCAAGATCGAGATCTTTTATGAAGGAGTCTTTAAGAAACAGTGTTCGCACAGACATATCCGCGGACCACGGAAAGCCATCTCTGGATAAAAGATCTTCCCGGTAAAACCACGGATATCCGCCGAAAATCTCATCGGCACATTCACCGGTCAGTGCGACCTTATTGTGTTTTTTTACAAGGGAACAGAAGTAGAGCAGTGAGGAGTCCACGTCTGTCATACCCGGAAAATCTTTTGCGTCGACAGCATCTCTGAGTGTGGAAAAGAGCGTGTTTTCATCGCATTCCAGATAGGTGTGATTTGTGTGATAGTGATCTAACATGATTTTGACATAAGGAAGATCACGCTCCGGTTGAAAGGCGTTGGATTTAAAATAAATGTCATTGTCCTTAAAATCAAAGGAAAAAGTATTTAAGGTTTCACCGTGTTTTTCCATGTAACGGCAGGCAATCGCGGTGACAATGCTTGAGTCAATGCCGCCGGACAAAAACGTGCACACCGGAACATCGGATACCATCTGTCTGGTCACGGAATCGCGCAGAAGAAAAGAGACAGTTTCCACTGTCTGTTCATAGGAATCGGTATGCGGGGCGCGGAACAGATCCCAGTAAGTGTGATCGGACATCGTATTTTCAGAAAAAATGAGATAATGTCCGGGAAGCACTTCGTTTACATCATCAAAAATTCCATTTCCCATGGTCCGGGCAGGTCCGATCGCGAGAACTTCGCGCATGCCATCCATAGAAACCCTCGGAGTGAATCCCGGAAAACAAAAAAGTGCCTTTGGTTCAGAGGCAAACAGGAGCTGTCCGGATACAAACGAGTAAAAAAGCGGTTTGATTCCTACGCGGTCACGGTATAAGAGAAGTTGTTTTTTGCTGTCATCCCAGATGGCAAAGGCAAAAATTCCATTCAGTTTCCGGACAAAACTGGCGCCGTACTGCATATAGGCATAAAGAATGACTTCGGTGTCCGTAGTCGTCGAAAATTCATAGCCGGACTGCCGCAGGTCACGGGCGAGTTCCTCGGTGTTATATAATTCGCCATTGTATACAATCGCGTATTCCTTTCCGTTCTTTTGGCGTATAATCGGCTGTTTCCCGGTGACAATGTCGCGGATACTTAAGCGCGCGTGGGAGAGACCGGTCATATCTGACAGATAGATCCCGGACTCATCATTTCCACGGTGCGCAAGACATTCGTGCATGGAAGTCAGCACAGATGCCCATTTTTCTTTCTGTTGTTGATAATTTCCTTCTGCGTTATAAAAACCTGCAATTCCACACATATATTTTTCCTTACATTCTGATCGCATTCTATTTTGGTTTAGTTTATGCTAAGGGGATGGATTCATGCATAGAATAGAGAAAAAAACGGAAAAGCGCATGAAGGAAAACTGTGGAAAGATAGAAAATATACTAAATCTGGCATTGGATGCCACGCGGGAGGAACGGGAAAAGTCCCTGAATCTGGATGTAGGATATGATGTTGCAGATGATAGCTGGGAGGTGATCGTAAAATTTTTTGGAACGACAGAGGAACTGCGGCAGAAGCTGTCGGAGCGTTTCCCGGAGGAACAGGCTCAGATTGGAATTTATAACCTCACAAATGAATATGCTATTTTAAGGATTCCGCAGCCGTTGGTAGAGCTTGTCGCATCCATGCCTGAAATTGAATATATGGAGAAACCAAAACGACTTTTTTTTTCGGTGGAAAACGGAAAAAGAAGTTCCTGCATCAATCCGCTGCAGACCGGGCAGGGTACAAGTCCGACAAGTAATCTGACAGGAAAAGAGGTGCTTGTGGCAGTCATTGACTCCGGAATTGACTATGCGCATCCGGATTTTTGCAACAGTGACGGAACGACAAGAATTGCTGTGCTGTGGGATCAGACGCTTGACACGGTCTACGAGCGTGAGACGATTAATCTGGCGTTAAGGCAGGAGAGTGAGCAGGAGCGGTACGCAATCTGCCCGAGCAGGGATGCATCCGGGCATGGTACGCATGTTGCAGGCATTGCGGCAGGAAATGGCAGGGCTTCCAATGGGCGGTACCGCGGCGTGGCATATGAGAGTGAACTGATCGTTGTGAAACTTGGTGTGCCGAGAGAGACTTCGTTTCCGAAAACAACGGAACTGATGAGTGCTGTGGATTTCTGTATTGCGAGAGCAAGGCAGTATGGAAAACCAATTGCATTAAATCTAAGCTTTGGCAATAATTACGGTTCCCATTCCGGGAATTCACTGATAGAGACCTATCTGGATGACATGGCGAATTACTGGAAAACGTCTATTGTGATTGGCAGTGGCAATGAAGGGAGCGCAGCAGTCCATACAGCGGGAAAACTGACGCTGAATGAGGAGCAGGAGGTTGAGATCGCGGTGAGCGCGTATGAGGCATCCTTAAATTTGCAGATCTGGAAAAATTATGTGGATGAAATCGGTGTCTCTGTGATCCATCCGGGCGGAACTGCGATTGGACCATTGCAGCGGATACAGGGAACCCAGAGATTTCAGTTAGGAGAAACAAACCTTCTGGTGTATTATGGAGAACCAAGTCCGTACAATCCCTACCAGGAAATTTATCTGGATTTTATCCCAGTGGGCAGTTACATTGACGATGGAATCTGGAAGATCAGGCTCACTCCCATCCGGATTACAGACGGCGCGTTTGACATGTGGCTTCCGGCAGGAAATGTGTTAAACAGCGGAACGGGATTTTTAAATCCGGTGGAGGAGACAACTCTCACGATTCCCTCTACAGCGACGAAAGTGATCACTGTCGGGGCATACGATGCGAGATTTGACCAGGCAGCTGCATTTTCCGGGAGAGGTTATACGAGGGCAACCAATCAGGTAAAGCCCGATCTTGTGGCTCCGGGGGTGGAGATCATGTCCTGCGCACCGGGCGGCGGCTATCAGGTGCGTACCGGAACATCCATGGCGACACCGTTTGTGACCGGAAGTGCAGCACTTTTGATGCAGTGGGGCATTACAGATGGTAACGATGCCTATCTATATGGAGAAAAAATGAAGGCATACCTGATCCGTGGGGCGCGCAAACTGCCGGGTTTTACAGCTTATCCGAATCCGGTATTAGGCTGGGGAGCATTGTGTACAGCAAACAGTATACCATGAAAATACCGTAGGATCGCTGCCGGAACAGAGTCTGTGTAAACAGCAGCCCGTAAAGCGTTAAAAAAACAGAAAAAAATAAAAAATATTAACAGATGTATAACGTTTTGTGATATACTTTGCTATATGTAGTGGAGATTATGGTATCAGGGTACTTATCGTTGGACAGAAAAGGATCAGAAGTACCTGATAATTACAGGCGTGGGATAATTACAGGAGTATGAGGGACAGAAGATGACTAATTTTGGGGAACATTATAATGAGGAATTAGCGCAGCAGGAGATCGAGATCAATAAGAAGACACTGTGGGAGATGGTCGGAGCGTTTATTGTTTTGACGGCGGTCTGGGGACTGGCGTTTGGACGTTTTCCGACAGCAAACGCAATTGTGTTCAGTGTGACGTATGCAATTTCCACAGGTTTTTTTATTGCGTCTGTGATCTTATTTTTTAAAGCAGATCCATCGGATGAGCGCATGAAAAATTTTTTTGTGACCGGCATCTGCATAATTTCAGCAGCAATGAACCTTATGTTCAGTTACCATATGGTTCTGGCGTATGTGTTCCCACTCATCGTGGCAGTTCAGTATAAAGAGAAATCCGTGTTATGGCTGTCTTATGCACTGGAAGTTTTTCTGATGCCGGTCAGCATGATTGTGGGATTTTATTATGGGATCTGTGATCTGAACCTGCTGCTGCAGGGAAATCATACAAGGACATGGTACCTGGCGGAACTGGCAGATGGATTTTCGAAGATCCCTTTTTCGAAGATGCCGGTTGTGGTCATTATAGTTTACCGGATATTACCGCAGCTTCTGATCCTATTTGTGTTCGTGATGATCATCCAGCATACCATTGGCAGCATGCGGGAGGATGCTTACAGGATTGCAGAACTTACCTACCGCAAGGAGGTCGATTCTGCAACAAGGCTTTATAATAAGAATAAATATGAAGATATGCTTGCCAATTACTATACGATGGTGGAGCGTGTCGCCGTGGTTTTGTGGGATATCAATAATCTGAAAGAAATCAACGACCGCATGGGACATGGCATGGGAGATAAACTGATCGAGACAATGTCCGGTGCAATCTATGCACAGACAGATAGCCGGAAAAAGGCATATCGTATCGGTGGGGATGAATTTGTCATGCTCATCGAAAATCCGGAGAAACAGGAGGCAGAGCAGATCATCCAGAATGTCAGGGACAAACTTGCAAGACACAGGGAAGAAGGTGGTCTCAGGGTTTCGAGTGCAACCGGTACAGCGGAGGGAAACGGAATCGATATCTTAAAAATAGTACATGACGCGGATGAACGGATGTATGAGGATAAGAAGAGAGGAAAGGAGAGCCGCGAATATGCTATGTTTTATAGTGAATGAGCATTCCAGAAGCGGTAAAGGCGCAAAGATCTGGAAAGAAGCGGAAGCAGTTTTAAAAAAGAAAAACATTGCTTACGAATCATACGTCACCCAATATGAGGGGCATGCCTTTTCACTGGCACATGACATCTGTGAATGCGGGGCGGATGACATACAACTTGTCGTGGTAGGTGGTGATGGGACTGCAAATGAAGTCATCAACGGAATGACGCATTTTGAGAAGGTACGATTTGGTGTGATCCCGACCGGTTCCGGCAATGACCTTGCAAGGGGACTTGGGATCACGGGAACGCCTACAGAGGTGATTGAGCATATTTTAAACTGCAGAGAAGATTATGTGATGGATCTGGGGCAGGTGAGCTGGAACGGTTGTGAGAAGCCGAGATTATTTGCGATCAGTGCCGGTGCAGGACTGGATGCATTAGTCTGCAAGAAGGCTTTGAAGTCAAAGGTAAAAGACGCTTTGAATAAGCTGCATCTCGGAAAGCTTACCTATCTGTTTCTGACGGTACAGTCGTTATTTACCATGCAGACAACAGATGCAGGTGCAGTTTTTGATGGAAAAGGACAGAAAAACCATAAGAAAATGATTTTCGCTGCGGCAATGAATTTCCGGGCTGAGGGCGGCGGTGTGCCGATGGCACCGGGGGCAGATGCGCAGGACGGAAAGCTTTCGGTGTGTATGGCGTGTGGAATCCCGAAATGGCGCACTTTTTTATGCCTGCCATTGCTTGTGACAGCCAATCATCTGCGGATCAGAGGGTTTGAGGTGACAAACTGTAAAGAATATGACCTGAAGCTGAAAACACCTATGGTACTTCATGCAGACGGAGAGTACTGTGGGGATGTCACAGAGATGCACTTTCAATGTCTGCCCAAAAAACTGCATGTGATGTGGTGATCGAATAAATACGAATAAAACAAAAATTCCCTTCATACAATGTGATAACATATGGAGGGAATTTTTTATGGACAATTATAGCGGAAATAAAGAGTATAACATTTACAGGGATATCAGAAACCGTACCAACGGAGAGATTTATCTCGGGGTTGTAGGCCCGGTGCGCACCGGAAAATCCACCTTCATCAAACGTTTTATGGAGTTGATGGTACTTCCTTTTATGGATGGGGAAGCGGAGAAAGAGAGAGCCATGGATGAACTTCCGCAGGCGGCAGCCGGAAAAACCATTATGACGACAGAACCAAAATTTATTCCGCAGCAGGCGGCAGAGATCCGGCTTTCTGCTTTCAAGATGGAAGAAGAACCGTTAAAGCTGCGTGTAAGACTGGTCGACTGTGTCGGTTTTCTGGCAGATGGGGCAGTAGGACATATGGAAGGAAGTGGGAGCAGAATGGTAAAAACCCCATGGTCAGATCAGGAGATCCCATTTGCGGAGGCAGCATCGATCGGAACAGAGAAAGTCATCAGAGACCATGCGACAATCGGCATTGTAGTGACGACCGATGGAACGATCGGGGAACTGGAGCGGGAGAATTACATAAATGCAGAAGAGAGAACCGTCCGGGAACTGAAAAATATCGGAAAGCCATTTGTGATCCTGTTAAACTCGGCAAAACCTTATGCGCAGGAGACGGTAAAACTGGCGTTGGAGATGGAGGAAAACTATCAGACAACGGTTGTGCCGGTCAATTGTGAGCAGCTGCGCAGAGAGGATGTCTTAAAAATTTTAGAGAGTGTGCTGTATGAATTTCCGATTGAACGGGTGGAATTTTTTATCCCGAAATGGACGGAAATGCTCTCTGCTGATCATCCGGTAAAAAGTGAGATCATTACACAGGCATCGGATATTTTAAGCCAGATGGAGCGCACGAAGGATGTTTACAGACAGCAGTCGGAACCGGGAGAATGCATCACAAAGATTAAAATAGAGGAGATGGATCCCGCGTGCGGCTGTGTGAAGATCCGGATGGAGGTTGCGGAGCCATATTATTACGAAAATATGAGTGAACTGGCAGGAGTGCCGATCCACGGCGAGTATGAGCTGATCTCAATGATCCGCGAGATGGCAGCGAGAAAAGAATCTTATGAGAAAGTCGCAGGGGCTTTTGAGGAAGTGCAGATGAAAGGATACGGTGTCGTGAATCCGGTGTTAAAGGATATCGAGCTTGCGGAGCCGGAACTGATCCATCATGGAAACAAGTTTGGGGTAAAAATCAAGGCAGTCTCCCCATCCATTCATATGATCCGTGCCAATATTGAGACGGAGATCGCACCGATCGTGGGAAGTGAAGATCAGGCAAATGACCTGATCCGTTACATTAAAGAGGGACAGCAGAGCGAGGAGGGCGTCTGGAAAACCAATATTTTCGGCAAATCCATAGGGGAGCTTATGGAGGACGGAATCCGGAATAAAATCGCCATGATGGATGATGAATGCCAGCTTAAACTGCAGGATACCATGCAGAAAATCGTAAATGATAATAACGGTGGAATGGTTTGCATTATCCTATGAAATTTGGTAAGATTTAAGAATCAAAAACAGTGTATCCCGTCGGGAAAATCATAGATTTTTCCGGCGCGCACTGCAATTTATGACGATCGGATGCCCACAGTGCGGGCATTCTGCTGCAGGATACAGGCAGTGATAAAAGTGGGGGATCGGTATGAATATTCGTTTTTATCATGCAAAAATATTATTGACGAAAGCAGATCACACCTTTGAGGTGGCGGAGGGGGAACTCTGGGTAAGAGGAGACCATATCTGTTATATCGGGGATGGCACAGATACTTCTGCTGTCTGCAAAGAAGATGATATCATTATCTGGGACCGGGAGATCGATGCAAAGGGAAATCTTTTAATGCCGGGATTTAAGAATGCACACACGCATACACCGATGACATTTTTACGATCTTTTGCAGATGATCTTCCGCTGCAGGAATGGCTGCAGCAGAAAGTGTTCCCGAACGAGGCAAGGCTGAAAGGGGAGGATACTTACTGGCTTGCGATCCTCGGAATTATGGAGTATCTGACGAGTGGTATCACCTCAAATTTTGATATGTACATTATGCAGGACTATCATATCAATGCCTATGTGGATACGGGGTTTCGGACTGTTTTTACAAGTGGATTGAACAACTTTACCGACAGTCTGGAAGTGCTGGAGGAAAATTATTTAAGGATCAATAAACTGAGTGACCTCACTTCCTATGTGCCTGGCTTTCATGCAGAATACACAACATCACGCCCACTGCTTGAGGGGGTTGCCAAGATTGCGGACAAGTATCACGCACCGGTCTGGACGCACAATTCTGAGACAGAGCGCGAGGTGGCAGAGTGTAAGGCACGCTGGGGAATGACACCAATGCAGTTTACAGAAAGTCTGGGGCTGTATGAACATGGCGGCGGCGGTTATCACTGTGTCTGGCTGGAGGAGAAAGATATTGAGATATTGAAAAAACATCACATGTCGGTAGTGACGAACCCCGGTTCGAACACAAAGCTTGCTTCCGGTATCTGCCCGGTCAAAAGACTGCTGGATGAGGGGATCAATCTTGCAATCGGTACGGATGGACCGGCGAGCAACAACTGTCTGGACATGTTCCGGGAGATGTTTCTTGTGACAGGACTGGCAAAACTCAGGGAACGGGACGCTTCCTGCATGCCGGCAGAGGAGGTGCTTTATATGGCGACCGCCGGAGGCGCATATGCGATGGGACTGCCGGATTGTGACTGTCTTGCAGCCGGGAAAAAGGCAGACCTTGTCATGATCGATCTGCAGCAGCCGAATATGCAGCCGGAGAACAACCTTGTGAAAAATCTGGTTTACAGTGGCAGCAAGCAGAATGTGAAACTGACGATGGTAAATGGAAAAGTACTTTACGAGGATGGAACATTTCTCATCGGAACTGATCCGGCAGAAATATATACAAAAGCAAATGAGATAATTGGAAGGATGAAGGAATGCAGGTAATATTTATACATCACAGCTGCTTTTTAGTGGAAGTGGATGAGAAGGTTTTGATTTTTGACTGGTTTGCGGGAGACCGGGTGAACGGCTATACGTTCCGTGGACAGATCCCGGAGTATGAGCCGGATACCCCAATCTATGTGTTTGCAAGCCACAAGCACAGAGATCACTTTGACATGGACGTGCTCCACTGGGCAGAGCGTTACAGCAACATACATTATATTTTTTCAAAAGACTGCAGGATGTCACCTCATTTTCTGGAAAAACACGGGTTTGACCTGTCTGTCCGGGAATTGATCACATACGTCAGTCCGTGCGAAAAGTATCAGGTGGATGATCTGGAGATCGAGACGCTGCGCTCCACGGACGCGGGAGTCGCCTTTTATGTGAAGACAAACGGGGCAAGTTTTTATCATGCCGGGGATCTCAACAACTGGAAATGGGATGGAGCAGGGGAACTTGTCAATGGCATTATGGATGTCAATTATAAGAACCAGATTAAAAAACTTGCAAAGAAAGACATCAACCTGGCATTTGTGCCGTTTGATCCAAAACTTGGGATGTATCAGTCACTTGGCATGGAATATTTTCTGGAGAACACGAATGCAGAGTATGTGTTTCCAATGCATATGTGGCAGGATTATTCCGGGATACAGCCTTTTATCAAAAGACTGAGCAATCAGGCGATGGCGGACCGGATCGTGCCGATCGTCCATGAGAATCAGGTGTTTGAGATCCGGGAAGAATAAAACACAGTATTTTTTGAAAGAAAAGACGACAGCTTTTAGAAGAAAAGATGTTGAATACTTGACGATAAACAAATAAGTGAGCTATAATATTTAAATTGTGAGCCGGCTTTCATTTTTGCAGTGCATAAGTGTCAGCCATAGCAGAAAGGCAGGTAGAAGAAATGGCATTTTTAGGATCATTTTTACAGTATGCAATCATTATGGTGATTTTGGCAGCAATCGCTCTGGCGGGATTTTTCGCGGGTAAAAAGCTGCGGGAAAACAAAGATGCAAAAGCAGCGGCGGAAGCTGATATGTCAGCAGAACAAGAAGTTAAATAATTTGTAACTATGTAGATAGTTTCTTGGAAGGAAACAATTGGTAATTACAATTTTATTAAATAAAAAATGTACGGCAGAGAAGTGCCTGTACAAAAGATTTTGGAGGAACTTAGTCGTGAAGAAATTTTACGGTGAAAACGAATTACGAAGAATGTACCTTGAATTTTTCGAGAGCAAGGGACATCTTAAAATGAACAGCTTTTCATTGGTACCACACAATGATAACAGCTTATTACTGATCAATGCAGGTATGGCACCATTAAAGCCATATTTTACAGGACAGGAAATTCCACCTCGCAGAAGAGTGACAACCTGCCAGAAATGTATCCGTACCGGTGATATCGAGAACGTTGGTAAGACAGCAAGACATCTTACATTCTTTGAGATGCTTGGTAACTTCTCTTTCGGAGATTATTTTAAGCATGAAGCAATCGCATGGTCCTGGGAGTTTTTGACAAAGGTTCTCGGATTAGAGGAGGACAGACTGTATCCATCCATTTACGGTGAGGATGATGAAGCATTCGATATCTGGACAAAAGAAGTCGGAGTTCCGGCAGAGAGAATCACAAGATTTTACCGCGATCCGGAAACCGGAGAGTGTGATAACTTCTGGGAGCACGGTGCCGGCCCTTGCGGTCCATGTTCTGAGATTTACTATGACCGCGGAGAAAAATACGGCTGCGGCAAACCGGACTGTAAAGTAGGATGTGACTGTGACCGTTTCATGGAAGTATGGAACAACGTATTTACCCAGTTTGAGGGAGATGGAAAGGGTGGTTACACCGAACTTTCCCAGAAGAACATTGATACGGGTATGGGACTTGAGCGTCTTGCAGTTGTCATGCAGGATGTAGATTCCGTATTTGATATCGATACAATGAAAGCAATCCGTGACAGAGTATGTGAGCTGTCCGGCAAGAAATATGAAGTGGATGCAATGGATGATGTTTCGATCCGTCTGATCACAGACCATATCCGTTCCTCAACATTCATGATCTCCGATGGTATTATGCCATCTAACGAGGGACGTGGCTATGTACTCCGCCGTATCATCCGCCGTGCTGCACGTCATGGAAGAATGCTTGGAATCGACGGCATTTTCATGGCAGAGCTTGCAAAGACTGTGATCAGCGAGAGCAAAGACGGTTATCCGGAATTAGAAGAAAAGAAAGATTTTATCTTAAAAGTACTTGCACAGGAAGAAGAGAAGTTTGCAAAGACGATCGATCAGGGTCTTGCAATCTTAGAAGAAATGGAAAAAGAGATGATCGCATCCGGTTCCAAAGTATTATCCGGAGACAATGCGTTCAAGCTTTATGATACTTATGGATTCCCAATGGATCTGACTTCCGAGATCTTAGAGGAAAAAGGCTTCACGATTGATGAAGACGGCTTCAAAAAGGCGATGGAAGTACAGCGTACAACAGCAAGAAAGAATCGTAAGACTACAAACTATATGGGAGCAGATGCGACTGTTTATGATGAGATCGATCCTTCCGTCACAACAGAGTTTGTCGGATATGATAAATTAGAGACAGCATCTACGGTGACAGTACTTACTTCTGAGACTGAGATCGTGGAAGCATTATCCGATGGTGAGATCGGAACGATCATCGTAGAGGAGACACCATTCTATGCTACCATGGGTGGACAGCAGGGAGATAAAGGTGTGATCTACACTGCTGATGGTACATTCAAAGTGGAAGATACCATCAAGTTATTAGGTGGAAAAGTGGGACATGTCGGCAAAATGACAAGCGGCATGATCAAGTCCGGTGATAAAGTTACGTTATCTGTTGACGCAGATCTTCGTGGCAAGACTTGTAAGAATCATTCTGCAACACACTTATTACAGAAAGCACTCCGTGAAGTATTAGGTACTCACGTAGAGCAGGCTGGTTCTTATCAGGATGCAGAGAGAACACGTTTTGACTTCAGCCATTTCCAGGCTATGACAGCAGAGGAGATCGCAAAAGTTGAGAAGATCGTAAATGATGAGATCGCTGCAGACCTTGAGGTGCGTACGGATGTCATGACCGTAGAAGAAGCGAAAAAGACAGGCGCTATGGCGTTATTCGGTGAGAAATATGGTGAGAAAGTACGTGTCGTATCCATGGGAGAATTTTCCAAGGAGTTCTGTGGTGGTACACATGTAAAACACACAGGCGAGATTGCTGCATTCAAGATCATTTCTGAGAGCGGTGTTGCTGCCGGTGTACGTCGTATTGAGGCGTTGACAGGTGATAATGTATTCGCATATTATAAGAATATCGAAGCTGAATTAGAGAGAGCTGCAAAAGCTGCAAAGACAACTCCGGCTGCTTTGGTTGAGAAGATCGAGCATATGATGGCTGAGATCAAGGCGTTAAATGCAGAGAATGAGTCCTTAAAGAGCAAAGCTGCCAAAGAGGCACTTGGCGATGTTATGGATCAGGTTGTAGAAGTAAAAGGTGTAAAACTTCTTGCAACAAGTGTTGCAGGGGTTGACATGAACGGCTTGAGAGACCTTGGTGACCAGCTCAAAGGAAAACTCGGAGAGGGCGTTGTAGTGCTTGCTTCTGAGGCAGACGGCAAAGTAAATCTTGTCGCTATGGCAACAGAGGAGGCAATGAAGAAAGGCGCTCATGCAGGAAACCTCATCAAAGCGATCGCAGGAAAAGTTGGCGGTGGCGGCGGCGGACGTCCAAACATGGCACAGGCCGGCGGTAAGAATCCGGCTGGAATCCCGGATGCGGTAGCCGAGGCAAAGACAGCGCTGGAAACTCAGATTAAATAATAATTTGATGAAAAAAAATAGAATTGTCTGAATTTTTCTAAATATAAGAAAAACTATTGACGTGAACATTTTTTATGCTATAATAACTTATAGTGCAATGAAATTTACCCAAACAGTTGAATATGCACAATACGCAACTGGAGGGAGGTTAGGTGTGAGATAATGTCTAGTGTAATAGTAAAAGAGAACGAGACTTTAGATAGCGCTTTACGTAGATTTAAGAGAAACTGTGCTAAAGCAGGTATCCAGCAGGAGATTCGTAAAAGAGAACATTACGAGAAACCAAGCGTAAGACGTAAGAAAAAATCTGAAGCAGCAAGAAAAAGAAAATACAATTAATGTATGTAAAAGAAGCTATCGTGTATGCGGTAGCTTCTTTTTTTAGAAATTTTAGGTCAGTTTGTCAGGATCAGTTTTTTGTTGGATCGTTTTACCTGAAGTTTACAATTAGAAAACAAAAAAAATACAATTAATATCATAAATATCTTGACACTGAAATATGTGTATGATAGACTTTTTTTCGTGTGAAAAATAAAAATCGTTTTTTCATGCAAATGTATGACCACTCAGATTACTGAGGCAGCCTAACGGACAGGCGGGTCGGTTGCCGGTGTGGTGAGGAGACCACGTTATTGATTGAGTCAGAAGCTCAAATTTTATAAGTTGATTACTTTATAATCAGTGTGTAAGCACATCATCTTGTGAAACGGTCAATAAGAGTGACATATATTTGCAGTTGCGATGTAGACAAAGGCAGAAAGCAGAGAGCGGCAGGCAACGGATTCTTTGAAAAACGATATTTGGGATCGCATCGAGAGTAAAAAGGATTCCAATATGGAGAACGAAGGTCAACAGAGATGATTGCTCAGGCAGTTGTCTCTTTTTTTATGTAATCGAAAACATCATTTCTATTACATAAAATGTGAAAATGATTATCTTAAAATTATAAATTGCAATGGAGAAAGTTATGAACAGAGAAGATCAGAAAAGAGCTCCCATTTATGAAGCACTGGAAAAATTCAGAAAACAGCGTGTCGTACCATTCGATGTGCCGGGGCATAAGCGGGGCCGTGGCAATCCTGAATTAGTGGAATTATTAGGGGAAAAATGTGTAGGGATCGATGTGAATTCCATGAAGCCACTCGATAACCTCTGTCATCCGGTATCGGTTATAAGAGATGCGGAGGAACTTGCAGCAGATGCATTTCATGCAGAACATGCATTTTTGATGGTGGGAGGAACTACTTCTGCAGTGCAGAGCATGATTTTGTCAGTCTGTAAGAGAGGGGATAAAATTATCCTTCCGCGAAATGTACATAAAAGTGCCATCAATGCACTGGTGCTTTGCGGAGCAATTCCGGTTTATGTGAATCCGGAAGTGAATCCAAAACTCGGAATTTCTCTTGGAATGGAAGTGCCGTGTGTAGAGCAGGCGATCAAAGAGAACCCGGATGCAGTTGCAGTGCTTGTGAACAATCCGACTTATTACGGTATCTGTTCGGATATCCGTTCTATCGTAAAGCTTGCACATGCGCATGGCATGAAAGTGCTCGCAGACGAGGCACATGGAACACACTTGTATTTTGGAAAAAACCTTCCGGTTTCAGGCATGGAAGCCGGTGCTGATCTGGCAGCAATTTCCATGCATAAGTCCGGTGGAAGCCTGACGCAGAGCTCCATTCTGCTTGTAAACAAAGGTGTCAATGCAGATTATGTCAGACAGATCATCAATCTCACACAGACTACAAGCGCATCGTATCTTCTTCTGTCAAGCCTTGATATTTCAAGAAGAAACCTTGCGTTAAGAGGTGAGGAATCCTTTGCCAAAGTGTCCGAGATGGCAGAATATGCAAGAAATGAGATCAACAATATCGGTGGATATTATGCTTATGGGAAGGATCTGATCAACGGAACCAGCATCTACGACTATGATGTGACAAAGCTTTCTATCTACACGCTTGGTATCGGGCTGGCAGGGATCGAAGTGTATGATCTTCTTCGCGATGAATATGATATTCAGATCGAATTTGGGGATATCTGTAATATTTTGGCCTATATTTCCATTGGAGACCGGACACAGGATATTGAGCGCCTGGTGGGGGCGCTGGCAGATATCGCAAGACTGTATAAAAAAGATAAGGCAGGACTTTTATCCGGTGAATATATAGCACCGAAAGTCATCCGTTCACCACAGGAAGCTTTCTATGCGGAAAAGAAATCCCTTCAGATCCGTGAGACCAGCGGCTGTATTTCCGGTGAATTTGTCATGTGCTATCCGCCGGGAATCCCAATCCTGGCACCGGGTGAGATGATTACAGATGAAATCATCGAATATATCATTTATGCGAAGGAAAAAGGCTGCTCCATGCAGGGAACGGAAGATCCGGCAGTGGAACATCTGATGGTGCTGGTGTAAGAGATGAGTGATCCCGGAGAAAACGGTGGAAACCGGGACAGGGAAGGAGAAGCAGAAAAATGGAAATGTGGTTTTCGGAGCTTCACACATCGAATGTAAAGCTCTCAATGAGAATTGAAAAACAATTATTCAGCGGTAACAGTGACTGCCAGAGGATCGATGTTCTGGAATCGGTAGAATTTGGCAAGTTTCTGGCTTTGGATGGAGATATCCTTTTTTCCGAAAAGGATGAATTTATTTATGACGAGATGGTAACGCATGTGCCGATGGCAGTACATCCGGACGTGCGTCACGTGCTGATCATCGGTGGCGGTGATGGCGGTGTTGCAAAAGAACTGACACAGTATGATTCCATAGAAAAGATTGATGTTGTGGAGCCGGATGAGATGTTAGTGGAAGTCTGCCGGGAGCATTTCCCGGAGCTTGCATGTGGTCTGGATGATCCGCGTGTGAATGTGTATTATCAGGATGGACTTCGTTTCCTGAGAAACAAAACGGAGGAGTATGATCTGATCATCAATGACGCAACAGATCCATTTGGGCATACTGAGGGACTTTTTACCAAAGAATTTTACGGAAGCTGCTATAAGGCGTTAAAAGAGGACGGAATCATGGTTTATCAGCATGGAAGTCCATTTTATGATGAGGATAAGGAAGAGTGCATGAAGATGCACCGCAAGGCATTCCGGGCATTTCCGGTAAGCCGCGTATATCAGGCACATATCCCGACCTGTTCGTCCGGCTACTGGCTGTTTGGATTTGCTTCCAAAAAATATCACCCACTCAACAATCTGCGCGTGAAAGAGTGGAAAAAATTACATATCAAAACAAGATATTACACAACGAATCTTCACCGGGGAGCCTTCATGCTCCCGAAATATTTAGAAGATATGTTAGAGGACGAGGAAGACCGGTAGCGAGAGCGTGTTATCGAAAATTTTGTTAAGTTTGAACAATTTAGAGAAGATATGAGGAGTTTCGCAATTATCTAAAAAACAATAACGTAAAAAAAGGAGAGAAAAAAATGAGCAGAGTAATGATTATCGGATGTGGAGGCGTAGCTTCCGTAGCAATTGCAAAATGTTGCCAGAACAGTGATGTTTTCACTGAGATTATGATCGCAAGCAGAACAAAATCCAAATGTGATGCTATGAAAGAAAAATTACAGCCAACAACCAAAACAGTCATCACAACCGCACAGGTAGATGCTGACAATACAGAGGAACTGATCGCACTGATCAACGAATATAAGCCGGATGCAGTGTTAAATGTGGCACTTCCATATCAGGATCTGACGATCATGGATGCCTGCCTTGCAACAGGAGTAGATTATATTGACACCGCAAACTACGAAGCAGAGAATACGGATGATCCGGAGTGGAGAAAAATCTACGAAGAACGCTGCAAGAAAGAGGGATTTACAGCATACTTTGATTATTCCTGGCAGTGGGCTTACAAGAAAAAGTTTGAAGATGCAGGTATTACAGCAATCCTTGGAAGCGGATTTGATCCGGGTGTGACAAGTGTTTATTCCGCATATGCATTAAAACATTATTTCGATGAGATCCAGTACATTGATATTTTAGACTGCAACGGCGGCGACCATGGTTATCCATTTGCAACGAACTTTAACCCGGAGATCAATTTACGAGAAGTATCTGCGATGGGTTCTTACTGGGAAGATGGTCACTGGGTAGAAGTAGAGCCAATGTCTATTAAGCGTGAATATGATTTCCCGGAAGTAGGAGAAAAAGATATGTATCTGCTTCATCATGAGGAGATCGAATCACTTGCAAAAAATATTCCGGGAGTCAAGAGAATCCGTTTCTTCATGACATTCGGACAGAGTTATTTAACACACATGAAATGTCTGGAAAACGTTGGAATGCTTTCCACAACACCGATCAACTTTGAAGGAAAAGAGATCGTGCCGATCCAGTTCTTAAAAGCATTATTGCCGGATCCTGCAAGCCTTGGACCAAGAACGGTAGGAAAAACAAACATCGGATGTATTTTCAAAGGTGTAAAAGACGGAAAAGAAAAGACCATCTACATTTACAATGTATGCGATCATCAGGAGTGCTACAAAGAGGTTGGTTCTCAGGCAATCTCCTACACAACAGGAGTTCCTGCAATGATCGGAACAATGATGGTAGTAGAGGGACTCTGGAAAAAACCTGGCGTATTCAACGTAGAGGAGTTTGATCCGGATCCATATATGGAGGCACTGAATAAATGGGGACTTCCTTGGGTAGTCTGCGAGAATCCGCAGGAAGTTGAGTAAGAATTTGAAGAAAACGAAGATACAATGCAGTTGATATAAGTAGGCTGTGTTTGCAAAATTGTTCTGACAGAATGTAAAATGTCGGAAAGCAATGACAGAAAGAGGAATGAACAGACAGAATGAGAATTGAAGAATTAAAAACACCGTGCTATGTCATAGATGAAAAACAGTTGAAAAAAAATCTTTCCATTCTCCAGAAAGTGGAAAAAGATACCGGATGTAAAATCCTTCTTGCACAGAAGGCTTTTTCCTGTTTTTACGAATACCCGCTGATCGGTCAGTATATCAGCGGAACAACGGCAAGCGGACTTTTTGAGGCTCGTCTCGGAAAAGAGGAAATGGGAAAAGAAAACCATGTATTTGCTCCGGCGTATAAAGAAGAGGATGTAAAGGAACTGGTAAAAATCTGCGATCACATGGTTTTTAATTCTTTTTCCCAGTTGGAAAAATACAAAACTCTCTGTAAAGAGACCAGCGTGGGAATCCGTATTAACCCGGAGTGTTCCACGCAGGGGGATCATGCGATCTATGATCCATGTGCAAAGGGTTCGCGTCTCGGTGTGACAATTGCACATTTTAAAGAGCAGTTTACGGATGAGATGTATGATTATGTGGATGGATTGCATTTTCACACGCTCTGTGAGCAGAATGCGGATGATCTTGCAAAAACCTTAGAGACAGTAGAAGAAAAATTCGGCAGTTATCTTTACAAAATGAAATGGCTGAATTTTGGCGGCGGACATCATATTACAAGAGCAGATTATGACATCGAACTGTTAGAAAAATGCATTCTGCACATGAAGGAAAAATATGATCTTGACATTTATTTAGAACCGGGCGAAGCGATTGCATTGAATGCCGGATATCTTGCCACAACCGTTATGGATGTGGTAGATAACGATATACAGACGTTGATTCTGGACGCATCCGCAGCATGCCATATGCCGGATGTGCTGGAAATGCCGTACCGTCCGCCACTTCGCAGTTCGGGAATGCCGGAGGAAAAGAAGTATACTTACCGGTTATCTTCCTATACCTGCCTTGCAGGCGATATTATCGGGGATTATTCTTTTGACGAAGAGAAAAAAGTGGATGACAGACTGTATTTTGAGGATATGGCGATTTACTCCATGGTGAAAAACAATACATTTAACGGAATCCCACTGCCGGATATTGCAGTGATGGACGAGAGTGGTGAATGTAAAGTGATCCGAAGCTTTTCTTATGATGATTTTAAAGGAAGACTGTCATGAGAAAGTCCGGCCGGATGGAAGATCCATGGAAAGACAACACGGAAAAAGGCAGGATAACAGAAGTATGAAGATAGAAAACAGAACTCCACATCAGGATGGATTTTATATGCCGGGGGAATTTGAACCGCAGGATGGTGTGATCTTAATCTGGCCCAAACGTCCGGGTTCCTGGCCATATGAGGCAAAAGAAGCCGGAAAAGTATTTGCAGAGATTGCCAATAAGCTGGCAGAGACAGAAAAAGTATATATGCTGACAGAACCGGAAACGGAAGCAGCGGCAAGAGAGCTGCTGTGTGAGAATGTAGAAATTTTAACAATTCCGACAGACGATGCATGGGCAAGGGATGTCGGACCAACCTTTGTGACGGATGGAAAAGAAGTCCGTGGGGTCAACTGGAGCTTTAATGCCTGGGGCGGAACCTATGATGGTCTTTATCAGGACTGGCAAAAGGATGATAAGGTTGCAGAAGAATTTTGTAAACTGACCGGTTATGATTATTATGATGCGGCTCCTTTTGTGCTGGAAGGCGGTTCTATCCATGCAGACGGACAGGGAACGGTGATCGCAACGGAAGCCTGTCTGCTCAGTAAGGGAAGAAATCCGGAACTTACGAAAGAGCAGATCGAAGCAAAATTGCAGGAATATCTTGGTGCCAAGAAGATCATCTGGCTTCCAAACGGAATCTATCAGGATGAAACAAATGAACATGTAGACAATGTCTGTGCATTTATAAAACCGGGTGAGGTTGTCCTTGCATGGACAGATGATGTGAGTGATCAGCAGTACGCACTTTCAGCAGAAGATCTTAAGGTTCTTGAACAGGAGACAGACGCCAAAGGAAGAAAGTTCCGTGTGCATAAAATGCCAATCCCGAAGAAACCTGTCTGTATTACAGAAAAAGAGCTGGCAGGTTACGTGTTTGAAGAGGGCGAGGATACAAGAGAAGCCGGAGAACGGTTAGCGGCAAGCTATGTGAATTTTTATATTGGAAATAAAGTTGTCCTTGTGCCGCAGTTTGGAGACGAGCATGATGTTCTGGCAACAGATTTATTGCAGAAGCTGTTCCCGGAGCGTGAGATCGTGCCAGTCTTTGCAAGGGAGATCATCATTGGCGGTGGCAATATCCACTGCATCACACAGCAGATACCGGTGCGCAGATGACGGATAGCAGGAAATCATATAAAGTATCGTTGCAAGACAGATGGAAAGATAAAAATGCCGGATTTCAGAACAAACAGGAATAGAACGAAAAAGCATGGAAAATATTAAGAAGCGGGAGACAGCATATTATGAGCAGAAAACGTAACGTCACAGTAGCCGCAGTTCAGATGAAATGCAGCACACATGTGGAAGAAAATATCGCAAAGGCAGATGCACTTGTCCGGGAAGCGGCAGAAAAAGGAGCACAGATCATCCTTTTGCCGGAGCTTTTTGAAAGACAGTATTTTTGTCAGGAACGCAGATATGAATACTATGAATTTGCAAAAGAAGTGAATGAAAATGATGCGGTAAAACATTTTTCTGCACTGGCAAAGGAATTGTCTGTTGTGATCCCGGTCAGCTTTTATGAAAAGGATGTGAACCGCCTGTTTAATACTGTTGCAGTGATCGATGCAGACGGAAGCAATCTTGGAATATACCGCAAGACACATATCCCGGACGATCATTATTATCAGGAAAAATTTTACTTTGTTCCGGGAGATACCGGATTTCAAGTGTTTGATACAGCGTATGGAAAAATCGGTGTCGGCATCTGCTGGGATCAGTGGTTCCCGGAGACAGCAAGAGCCATGGCGGTCAAAGGAGCAGAGCTGCTTTTTTACCCGACAGCAATCGGCAGTGAACCAATCTTAGAGTGTGACAGCATGCCGCACTGGAGAAGGGCGATGCAGGGACATGCAGCAGCAAACCTCATGCCGGTGATCGCAGCAAACCGTATCGGAACAGAAGAAGTAGTTCCATGTGAGGAAAACGGCGGACAGAGATCAGCACTCACATTTTACGGCTCTTCTTTTATCACAGATCAGACCGGAGAACTTGTGGCAGAGGCAGACCGCAAGACGGAACAGGTGATCCTTGCAACGTTCGACTTAAATGAAATGCAGGAGAACCGCCTTTCATGGGGAATCTTCCGGGACAGAAGACCGGAGTGCTACGGGGATATCTGTAAATAAAAAAGGATGCATGAAAATATCCTCTTTACTGGACAAAACAGTAAGGAGGGTATTTTTAAGCGTCCCTTTGCTTCTTATGGATACAAGAGTGGTTATACTCCATAAAAAAGTGCCTTTTGCATCTTTTAGTAGCCAAGTTCCTCTCCAATTAAAATAACTTTAATTCTTCCCTGAATACCGCTTCGTCTTGTGATCACGACCTGATTGCAGATACAGTCAGGAGAGAGGCAGTCGGCACAGACTCCGGTGACAGCACATGGTGTCTGCTTGTTCAGACGTACACAGTTCATAGGAGTTGCGGTTAAGTGGACACGGTCAACAGCTTCTGCAACGTCCTTTGCAACCTTGTTCATTCCGGCAAGAATAATGACATTTTCAGGACCATAGATCAAAGCAGCGACCCGGTTTCCATTACCATCGATATTGACTAATTCTCCATCAATTGTCATGGCGTTGGTGCTCATGAAATAGTAGTCAGCCATCAGTGCGTCGTGGAATATTTTTCTGGAATCTTCCGGCGTCTTACAGACAGCCCGGTCTAAAAACTCAATATCGGCTGAACGCAGTGCATCCATCATGCCGGTTTCCTCTAGTGTCATGGAGCCGCCGTGAGCCACGACTGCACCGGATGGCAGGAAAGAAAGTGCTTTCTCTACGGCTTCTTTTGCGGTCGGGTAGTAGTATGCTTCCATTCTTCTTTTTTCAAAATTTTTGATCATGGTATTGGCGAGTGTTTCGTAATATTTTGCTTTTGGTGTCATATGATCCTTCTCCTCCTATATAACTTTTTGACTTTTATTATAAGCGGATTTTTTCGTTATGCAAGCGCTATTAAAATAATTGAAAACGATCAGATTTTCTTCTATTAACAATTCTGAAACAAAACTCAAACAAATTCAAAATAATATATGTTATGATGTAATCAATGGACAATGATAGAAACCAGAAAGGAACAGAAAAATGATACACATTCTTGTAGTGGATGATGATAAAAATTTAAACCAGACGGTATGCACCTATTTAAATGACTGTGGATTTGAGGCAAAAGGCGTTTTGAGTGCGAACGAAGCCTATGACGAGATGTATAACAATCTCTACGAGCTGATCATTTCCGACATTATGATGCCGGAGATCGACGGATTTGAATTTGCGGAGACAGTGCGTCAGGTCAATAAACAGATCCCGATCCTTTTCATGTCGGCTAAGGATGATCTTCCTTCCAAACGGAAAGGATTTTTAGTTGGAATTGATGATTATATGGTAAAACCGGTGGAGTTAGCAGAACTTGAGATGCGTGTGAGGGCACTGCTCCGGAGAAGTAATATCGAGATGGAGCGCAAACTTATTGTCGGAAATCTGGAGATGGATGCGGACGGCATGACTGCAACGATAAATGGGGAGGAGATACCGGTCACAACACGCGAATTCAATATTTTATATAAACTGTTGTCTTACCCGAAAAAAACATTTACAAGGGCACAGCTTATGGATGAGTTCTGGGGGCTTGATTCGGGAACGAGCCTGCGGGCTGTGGATGTCTATGTGACAAAGCTCCGCGACAAGTTTTCCACCTGCGATGGATTCGAGATCAAAACCGTGCGTGGACTTGGATACAAAGCGGTATTGCTATAGAAAGGGACTGCCTGAAACCATGAACAAATTGAACCATACCAATACAATCAAAAATGACCGTTTTCCATCTTCCCTGTTTCTGGTGTATTTTCTCGTATTGCTGTTAATGTCCGGTATTCATACAGGAATTATCGTAGGTATGAATGCACTGGGGTGGAACAAAATCATACAGGTGATTTTACCACTTGGTTACTGGACTGTTGTGGCAGTTGGATTGACACTTTTTACGAAAAATGTGATCCGGAAAAGCTATGAAAAGCCGATGCATGACCTGGCAGATGCAACTAAAAAAGTGGCAGAGGGCGATTTTTCAGTGTATGTTCCAACACTTCACACCGCTGACCGGCTGGATTATCTGGATGTCATGATCATTGATTTTAATAAAATGGTGGAGGAACTCGGCAGCATTGAGACGTTGAAAACAGACTTTTTCTCCAATGTTTCCCATGAGATCAAGACGCCGCTTGCAATTATCCAGAACAATGCGGAGCTGCTCTGTATGGAAAAGACGCCGGAGAAACAAAAAGAATATGCCGAAGTGATCTTTCAGACTACAAAGCGTCTGTCGGAACTTATCAGTAATATTTTAAAACTGAACAAGCTTGAAAAACAGGCGATCACGCCGGTAGCAGAAGAGTACGATCTGTGTGGACAGCTTGCGGAATGTGCCGTGAATTATGAGCCGGTGTGGGAGAAAAAAGATATTGGATTTGATGCAGATATGGAAGATTCTGTAAAGATCACGGCAGACGCTGCGTTGATGGAGTTAGTCTGGAATAACCTTTTTTCCAATGCAGTGAAGTTCACAGAACCGGGAGGAACGATAAAGCTGACTGAGCAGTCGGATAATTCTGAGATCCGTGTGTCGGTGGAGGATAACGGCTGCGGAATGACGGAAGAGACAAGGAAACATATTTTTGATAAATTTTATCAGGGGGATACATCCCATGCAATGGCTGGAAATGGACTTGGACTGGCGCTTGCCCTGCGTGTTTTGCAGTTAAATGATTATAAAATCGAAGTGGAAAGCGAACCGGGACGCGGCAGCAAGTTTACGGTGATCATTCCGAAAAGGTAGAATATTGGATAACAGACAGAAAGCGAATTTCTGGGAAAGCGTAGAAAAATGAGTGAGTTTGAGAGTTTTGATTATACGAAAGTGACGGTTGCCGAGAATCAGATGTCACAGTATATGGATGGCTACGAGCATTTTGGATGGAAGGTGGATTCCAATGTACCCATAGAAAAAGGAATGGGAAAAGTAACAATCCATTTAAAGCGGAGCAGGGCAGTTTTAAATAAAATGGAACTGACACGGTTACAGAGACATTTTGAGGCGTGCATGAGTGAGATTGCGGCGCTCGAAAATTCCACAGAATCTTTTGCAATGATCGCGGCACTGACCAGTGGGATTTCAGGCTGTGCGTTTATGGCGGGTTCGGTATTCGCTGTGACGGCTGCAAAACCGATCATCTGGCTGATGATTTTGCTTGCAATCCCGGGATTTTTTCTGTGGGGAATCGCATATCCTCTTTATAAAAATGTGAAAAAGCGGAGAGAAGAGAAAGTGGAGCCTCTCATTGAAGCAAAGCTTGATGAGGCAGAAAAGGTGTGCGAGAAGGGGCATGCACTGCTGTAACTGCAACTTATGCCACCACACAGCCGACTTATGCCAGAAATCTCCATTTTCCAAAAAAAATGATAAGTTTATCTCACAGCAATCCATTACGGATGAAAAGAGAAAACGAATTTTTGGAGGAAAAAAAGATGATGAAGAAAAAAGTATTGGCAATGATGTGTGTAGCAGCAATGGCAATCGGCATGACAGCATGTGGCGGGGAGAAAGCAGCAGAGACTCCGGCACAGTCAGAAAGTTCCCAGACACAGGAGACAGAAACACAGGCTGCAGCGACAGAAAGCGAAGAAGAGACAGCAGAAGGAGCAGTCTTAACAACAGATTTACTTTTTAATGATGCAGATGAATTTGTAAATTATGTACCATTTGCACCAATTGGAAATTCTTATGCCGAGGCAATGATGCAGGTGACAGGATATACATATACCTTTATTCCGGATGGCGATACGTATACATTAGAGCTTGTATATGAGTGTGGAACACCGGGTGAAGATACCACAATGTACATGAAGAGAGATTATACATTTACCGGAACATGCACAGCAGATGGAGACGTATATACGTTAGACACACCAGAGCATTTCACAATGACACAGGAGACGGCAGGTCAGTTCGCTGCAACAAGCGGTGAAGGTGGAGCTGATTTCTGGGGACCAAACGGACTTACAATTGATGAGACCTACACAAACGATGACAACTACAACGGATTGACTGCAGCTGATATTCTTGCAGCATTCCAGCCTTGCAAAGCAATCGTAAACGGAGATGCTTTAAGCTTTGAGGAAGTAGAGGGCGCAGAGGATGGTGAAACAACAGAAGCCGTTGAAACAACAGAAGCTGTAGAAACAACAGAAGCAGAATAAGCGCGGAGGGTTCTTATGAAAAAGCCAAAATATCGTTTGTTTACGATTTTATCTGTGGTATTCCTCATCCTTGGAATCTTAATGACAACGGTTGGAGGACATTTCAGCACGGTGCTTACGGTTGCAATGGAAGGCTCTACGACAGATAAAGAGACAGCAGAAATGACATATGCAGACGGATTGGCAATGAATGTGGAACTTGAGGAAGAAGGTCTGGTCTTATTGAAAAATGAGAACCAGACACTTCCTTTATCTGCAGGAAAAGTCAATGTGTTTGGAGAACATGCTTCCAACATGGTCTACAACGGTTCCGGTTCTTCCGCAGGAAATGCGAACGGCGCTGTGACCATCAAAGAAGGGTTGGAGGAAGCAGGACTGGAAGTGAATAATGACCTCTGGTCTTATATCGAGAAAAATACAACTGCCAATAATGACACTTCCGTTCATGAAGGGAACGAAGTAGATATTTCCGGTTATCCAATCAACGAAATGTCAGTAGACCTGTATACCGGAGATTACAGTTTTGAAAAATTAAAGGAATACTCCGAGAATGCGATCGTAGTCATTGGACGTGTCGGCGGGGAAGGACAGGATCTTCCGCGTATCGGATTTGGAGAAGATGGCACAGAGAGCTATCTGGAACTGAATGAGAACGAGAAGAATCTCTTAAAAACATTAAAGGAAAAGGGTTTTAAGACAACTGTTCTTATCAATTCCTCTTATGCGATGGAGCTTGGCTTTATTGATCAGGCAGAATATGGAGTAGAGGCAGCTGTCTGGATCGGAGGTCCTGGAATCGCAGGTGCAACCGCAGTTGGCGAGGCACTTACCGGGAAAATCAATCCTTCAGGCAGACTGGTAGATACTTATGCATATGATCTGACTACCCAGTCTACGTATTATACATCTGATTATAATTATTACTATTCAGCTGAGGATGCAGCCAAGATTTATGGCGGATTTTCCAATTATTCTGAAGGAATTTATGTAGGATATCGCTGGTATGAGACTGCAGATGCAGAAGGTTACTGGAATAATATTTCCAATGAGTACGGAAATGGCTATGATGGTGTGGTGCAGTATCCATTTGGATATGGCATGTCTTATACTACATTTGCACAGAAAATTACTACCGCAGAAGAAAAAGATGGAGTTGTGAACTTCGAAGTGGAAGTGACGAACACCGGAGACACTTATGCAGGAAAGGATGTTATCCAGCTATACTGTGAGACCCCTTATACACCGGGTGGCACAGAGAAGAGTAAAGTGGTGCTCTGCGCATTTGAAAAGACTGCATTGTTACAGCCGGGTGAAACCGGAACTTACAGTTTAAGCGTTGCGTTAGAGGACATTGCTTCCTATGACGAGACAGCAGCAAACGGAAATGGTGCATATGTTCTGGATGCTGGTGATTATGCATTTTATCTGAGTGAAAATGCACACAGCTGGTCAGCAATTGACACACAGGATGCAGAAAAATATTTTGCATATGCGTTAGACAGCCAGATTGTTTATGACGAGAGTAACAAGCGTTCCTCTGACGAGATAGTGGCTTCTAACCAGTTCTTGGATGCAGAAAATGATATTCCGAAACTTTCCCGTGCGAATGGATTTGCAAATGCAGAGGAGACCATTTTCAGTGAGATCGAGGATATCGCGCTGGAAAAAACAGATACCATGTATGATCTGCTCATCAACAAATCGTCCGAAGCAGGGGAGTATCAGGGAGAACTCTTAGATAATACAACAGGAGCAGACAAAAAGTATACCATGGATGATATGGCAGGTGTCCCATATGATGATGAAAAATGGAATGAGTTCGTAAGCCAGATGTCTGTGGAGGATATGATGACACTGATCGGCACAGGCGGATGGTCTACGGCTGCGATTGACAGTATCGGAAAAGCGAAGACGACCGATATTGACGGACCGTTTGGATTATCTAATTTCGTACAGAACGAGCTAGGTAACAGTGAGAGTGTCTGTGTTTCCTACTGCAGTGAGGTAGTTGTTGCATCGACCTGGAACAAAGAGCTTGTAAACCGGTATGGACAGACGGTTGGCAATGAAGGAAATGCAACCGGAGTGTCAGGATGGTATGCACCGGGAGCAAATCTGCATCGTTCCTCCTTCAGTGGACGAAATCCGGAATACTATTCGGAAGACAGTTACTTATCAGGTGTGATGTGTTCCAATATGGTTGAGGGAGCATTGTCCAGAGGACTGTATGTCTATGTAAAACACTTTGCATTCAATGATCAGGAAGCAAACCGTACGAATAAAGAAAATTGTTGGATGAGCGAACAGACCGCCCGTGAGATTTATTTGAAACCATTCGAGATGGCAGTCAAGGATGGCGGGGCAACCGGACTGATGGCATCATACATGTGGTTTGAAGGAAAATGGTGTGGCGGTAACTATAATCTCATGACGAATGTTGTACGGAAAGAGTGGGGATTTACCGGAATGATTGTTACAGATAATTATTGCGGAACATGGATGAATCCAACAAAAGCAATTATGGCAGGAACAGATCTGATTTTAAGTAATGCTTCAAGAGAGGTAGATGCATCTGTTGCATCAACAGATGAGGGAATCAGTGCCATGAAGGCTGCCTGCAAAAATATTCTATATACAATTTCTGATGCAGCCGGTAAACGTGAGATTGCGGCACGTGCAGGATTTGACTGGTGGAGGCTGACTTATATCGGCACGCAGATTATATTCTACGGATGTGCAGCACTGTTTGCGGTGATCGCATACATTAAATACTGGAAATGGTTAAAAAACGCTATAACGGTTGAGGTAGAAGAAAACAAATAAATAAGTTACAATAAAGGCATAGAAAATTCTATGTCTTTATTGCGTTGGGGAAAGGTATAAAGAAACGATGAAATTTGCCATTATAGATGACGAAAAGAAAGCAACCGATCTGATCGAAACATATATAACAGAGTTTGTAACAGAAAATCATTTTGAGATTCAGACCAGAGTGTTTAACAATCCTGTAGAATTTCTGGAGTCCTACACAAAAGACTACGATCTTGTCTTTTTAGATGTGGAAATGCCAGGATTAAATGGAATCGAGACTGCAAAAGAACTAAGGCACATGGATAGTAATGTTGTCATTATGTTTATTACAAACATGGCACAGTATGCAATCCATGGATATGAGGTGGAAGCAGTGGATTATGTGTTAAAGCCGTTAAGTTATGCAGATTTTGCAATGAAAGTGCAGAAAGCTCTACGTTATATTGCAAGAAATGAAGATGCAAACGTGAAATTATGTACAAAAGATGGAATGATACATCTTTCGGTTTCAGATATTTATTATATAGAGGTAAGAAGTCATTATCTCATTTACTATACGACAAGAGAGGAATATATGGTAAGAGGAGTGATGAAAGAGACGGAGGAGCAGTTTGCAAAATATCATTTTGCAAGATGCAGTCATGGTTATCTGATCAATCTGAAATATGTGCAGTCCGTCAACGGAAATATCGTGACAGTTGCGGGCGAGGAGATTACCTTAAGTCGAAGTAAGAAAAATGATTTTATGGAAGCTTTTGCACGTTATATTGGAGGTATGCTGTCATGAGTGGACTGGACATTTTTGAAGAATTAAGATATATCATCGAACTTTTGCTGGCGGAATACATGTTTGCTTACTTTTTTGCAAAAAAGAAAAAAGAATTTGGATCGTTCATGGCGGCAGGTGAAGTGTTGTTATGCATAATTTCGGTTTTCTATATTTTTGTCCGGCAGACAGTTGTGGTTTATGGCAATGAACTGATTATCGTTATTGTTACGTGTGTGTGGTATATAGGTCTTTTGTTTCTGACGATGTTTTTTATCAAAGTGTGTTTTGAAATAAGTTTCAGTGATATTTTATTTATCGCAATTTCGGGTTATGCGGCGATGCACATTGAGTACGTTGTGGTAAATGAGGTGCTGGCACTGGGCGTGTGGAGCTATTTGCAGACGAATCTTCCACTATATATCATCATCTGTACGGTAAGCTGCGGTTTGTGGTATCTGTTTATTATGAGAATTTTTGCAGCAAAGTTGAGAGCCTGTGATGGAAAATTATATGAGGATACAAAAGAGACGATAGGGCTGTTTTTGGTATTACTTATTATTTTATTGTTTGGAACATTTACCTGTCAAAGTGTATTCCGGGGATGGCATCAGGCAAACGGCACAGAGAACAATTACCTCGGTGCACTCATGGATTTCTTCATCTGTACACTGGTATTGGTGGTGCAATACAGTGCGTTTCGCATCAACACCTTAAGCCGGGAAAAAGAGATTGTAAAGCAGCTTTTATACGAGCGGCAGAAGCAGTACCAGCTCTCCAAGGAAAATATTGAGATCATCAATCATAAATGTCACGATCTGAAGCATCAGCTTGAGGCATTAAAGCATGCAGATTCCAAAGATATGCAGCAGTATCTTGCGGAAGTCGAGGATTCTATTATGATTTACGACCATGTGGTGGAGACAGAAAATGAAGTGTTAAATACGATCCTTTCGGAAAAGAGCCTTTATTGTGAGAAACACCAGATCACGCTGACATGCATTGCAGATGCTGCACCATTGGATTTTATGAGTGTAATGGATATTTATGCACTCCTCGGAAACGCACTTGACAATGCAATCGAGGCGGTCAGTAAATATGAAGAAGTGGAGAAACGTGTGGTAAGTCTTACAATTTCATCAAAAAATGATTTTTTATGTATACAGACAAACAATTATGTAGATGAAGAGCTGCAGTTTAAGGATGGACTGCCGCTTTCTACGAAGAAAAGAAATCGGGCTTATCATGGTTTTGGAATGAAGAGTATGAAACATCTGACAGAAAAATACGGTGGCACACTAGTAGTAAGCCAGGAGAAAAATATTTTCATGTTACAGATCATTCTGCCGATGCCGAAGGAATTTGTGCGGTTGTTGAAAGAGAAAAAGAAATATGATCTTTAATTCTTATCTGCTGTTTGGGAGTATCAGTACAGTCATTTTTCTCAATCATCTCACATTTTAATAATTCCGAAACAAAACAGAAGCAATTCGCAAACAAAACCTCTCTATGATACAGACAACAAATGAAACACAGATCATTACAAAAAAAGAGAGGAAACATAAAATGAGCGAAAAATTATATTTAGTAACAGGAGCAGCAGGATTTTTAGGAAGTCATGTATGTCATCAGTTGTTGGAGCGTGGAGAAAAAGTGAGAGCATTTGTTCTTGATGGTGATCCGGCAATCAAATATATTCCAAAAGAGGCAGAGATTGTAAAGGGAGATCTCTGTGATATCGATTCACTCGAAAACTTTTTCAAAGCACCGGAGGGCACAGAGACAATCGTGCTCCATGTGGCAAGCATGGTCAGTGTCAATCCTGATTTTAGCCAGAAACTTGTGGATGTGAATGTGGGTGGAACCAAAAATATCATCCAGAAATGTTTAGAACACAAAGAGTGCAAAAACCTAGTCTACGTAAGTTCTACCGGAGCGATTCCGGAACTTCCAAAGGGACAGAAGATCAAAGAGGTAAATGAGTTTGATGCAGAGAAAGTCGTGGGCTGGTACAGCAAGACCAAGGCGATGGCAACACAGGCTGTTTTGGATGCAGTGAAAAAGGAAGGATTAAACGCATGCGTCGTACACCCGAGTGGTATTTTAGGACCACAGGACTATGCAGTGGGGGAGACTACAGGAACCATTATTAAAATCATCAATGGCGAAATGCCGATCGGCATGGGCGGAAGTTTTAACCTCTGTGACGTGCGTGACCTTGCAGCGGGCTGTATCGCAGCAGCCGATAAAGGACGAAAAGGCGAATGTTACATTCTTGGAAATGAGGAAGTAACGTTAAAGAAAATGTGTGAACTGTTAGACAAAGATCTTCACTGTGGTACCTGTAAATTTTATCTGCCGCTCGGATTGGCAAAACTGCTCGCAAAGCAGATGGAGAGAAAGGCAGCGAAAACCGGTGCGAAAGCATTGATGACGACATTTTCTGTCTACAATCTGGAACGCAATAATGCATTTGACTATTCCAAGGCAGAAAAGGAACTGGGCTATCATACAAGAAGCTATGCGGAGACATTGCATGATGAGGCAGTGTGGCTTAGAGCAGAAGGAAAAATTGCATAAAAGGCAGTGGAAAGGAAAAAAGTTTATAACGGAGATTTTTGTGATATGAAAAAAGTATGTGTTGTAACCGGAGGCGGCTCCGGAATCGGTTTTGCAGCTGCAAAAGAGGCAGCAAAAAAAGGGTACTATGTAATGATAGTTGGACGAAATGAAAAAAAACTTGCAGGTGCAGTAGAAGAATTGAGAAAAGACGGATGCGAAGCAGAAGCGTATAGCTGTGACGTTTCAGACAGGGAACACTGCTTTGCATTGGCAAGGCATGCGGCAGAATGTGGGGCAGTAAAGGCCGTGTTGCATATTGCCGGAATGAGTCCGCATATGGGAGATGCGGAGAAAATCATGCAGGCAAACGCACTTGGAACCGTCAATATCAACGATGCATTTTTTGAAGTGATCGCAGAGGGCGGCTGTGTGATCGACACAAGTTCCACTTCTGCTTACATGGCACCGTCGTTTATCATGCCAAAGAGGGTTTATCCGCTTGCATGTACAGACCGGAAGCTTTTTATGGATAAAATGATGAAAAAAGTAAAAATGTTTCCACGGAAAACAAGAGAAGGTGTCGCCTACAGTATGAGTAAGCATTTTACTATCTGGTTTGCAAAGCAGGATGCAGCACGTTTTGCCAGAAAGAATGCCCGGGTGTTAAGTATTACGCCAGGAAACTTTGAGACACCGCTCGGAAATCTCGAAAAAGAGGAAGCGTCCACCTATCTGAAATTTGCGGCAATCAAGAGAAATGGACGTCCGGAGGAGATTGCACCGCTTTATGTTGCACTGATCGATGAGAGGTTGAGTTATCTGACCGGCACAGACATTCTCTGCGATGGAGGCTGTATCGCAGGCGGAGCCAGTGCCTTTGCGAGATAAAAGTCATAGTAATTAGCCAATCAAATTGAATCAATTGTATTTTTATAAAGAATCCGCTATACTGAAACAGATTTAGTATAGTGGATTTTTTGTATTGGGGAGAACATTTTGATTACAGTAGCAATCGTAGAGGATGAAGCGGCAGTCACAAGGAAGCTGACGAATATGGCGCAGTATGCAGTATTTGCAAATGCAAATGGTGCAAGCAGTTTTCTTGTGATAAAATAATATAGATAAATTGGGGGGATAAATGTGCAGATACATTATTTTCAAAGATATCATTCGAAGGAGAATGTAGATACATCTAATACTATGCTGATGTTATCTCGCTTATATAATTATAATGCGGATAAATTCTTTGTAATGTTGAATGCTCTAATACTGGGACAAGATGAGACACCTGAAATAACATTTGAGCTTCAGGTAGCAGGAGACGAAAGTGTTCCAGATGCGATTATAAGCCAGAAAAGTTTTAAAATAGTAGTTGAGACAAAATTACATAATCAATTTCAGCAGGATCAGCTTGAAAAACATCTGACTCAGTTTGGAACAGAGGAGATAAAGGTGCTTTTAACGTTAGATCCAAAACCTATGAAAGAATCATTGATGGATAGTTTTGGCATTGTGCTGAAAAAGTATAATGCAGATAGGATTAATGAAATAAAAACACCAATAAGGCATGTAAATATTACATTTGAACAATTAGTTGCTGCAATGGAAGATATTGTAGATGAGCGGGATTCAGAGATCATGGCTGTGCTTGATGATTATAAGAAGTATTGTTTTGATGAAAAACTGATACCTGATGATGGAAATTGGATGAGAGCAATTGTTGCGGGAACAACACTTGAAGATAATTTGAAATATGATTTTTATTATGATCAGGCTTCAAGAGGCTATTCGGGTCATGGATACATTGGCTTATATAAAGGAAAGAGCATTAGAGCGATCGGAAAATTAAAAAAGACAATTGTTGCAGAGTTAGTAAATGGAGAAGTGTCATATATTAATGAAAGCGGAGAAGCTGCTACAAAAGAGGAGATAGAAAAGATTAAAGAGGCTATTGTTCATGCAGAGACAGAATATGGATACAATTTAAAAACCATCAAACATAGATATTTTATAGTTGAGCATTTTTATCCAACAGACTTTAAAAAAGCAAGTAAAAATCCGATTCAAAAAAGTAAATATTTTAATCTGGCAGAAATGTTCAAAAGTAAAACGTTGCCTAAAACTGATGAAATAGCATCAATACTGGATGGAAAAACATGGGAAGAGTTTCATTAAACAGTGGATTTTCATAAATATGAAGAAAATAATGTTACTGTAATAGTGTTCATATAGAGGTGTGTATTATGGGAAACGAATCAGGTGAATGGATTATGCATGGCATGAAGTGGGACAACCCGGATTGCATCCATTCTGTAGATGAAGCAATCAAGTATATAAATGAATTTGGTTTTTTACCATTATTTAAGAATGACATAGATGGGTTTTCACTTGAAGAAAGAACTGTTCCAGAGTACTGGTGGAGTGATGATCCGGAGATTGATCCATGGATGTGGCGGGCTATTATAGCAAGGCGGCATGATATCGTCTATGGAAAGTTCTTTGATAAGAAGGCAGGATTTATATCAAAAAAGTGGCTTCCTGTATTTGCTAATTACCGCCGGGATGGATATGATTTTGATGCATTATATGATGATGGGAAAGCACCTAATAAGCATAAAAAGATAATGGTCAATTTTATGGAAGATAATGCTGATTCAGAGATTTATTCAAATGAATTGAAAAAACAAGCTGGATTTGGTAAGGATGGAGAAAAGGGATTTGATGGTGCTATAACGAATCTTATGATGCAGACCTATCTGTGCAACTGCGATTTTAAGAAGAGAGTGAATAAAAGAGGTATTGAATATGGATGGGATGTGGCAGTGTATTCATCCATTGAGCATATCTATGGATACGATTATGTGACTTCCTGCTACAAGGATAATCCACAGGATTCATGGAAACTTCTTGTAGACTATATGCATGAGATGTTTCCGGATGCAACGGATAAGCAGATAAGGAAAGTGTTAAAATAAAACAGTGCATTTTTGAGGTGAATATATAAATGAATGCAAAAAAATCAGCAGATTATCGCAACCTGATAGAAATTGTAAAAAACAAATATCGTAAAAATCCTATATATGCTAAGAGCCTGACACTTGGCTGGTGTGATTTACGTCAGAGAGAAGATTTGTGTCAGGAAATTAACATATGGACATATTGGCAAGTATTTGCCGTAGGATATAATAATCAAGGTACTACTGAAATAGAGTATGATATTTCAAGAGAAACGATATTTTTGCATAAAGAAAACGCAGAACTATATCTGCTCATGTGTAATAAATTTAATAATATTGAATCATGAATTGATTTCAGAAGCAGAATTTCGTGATATTCATGTTAGATTTGTTAAGGAAATTAAAAAACTTGATAAGGACGATAAAAAGAATGTTATCTTGTATACTCAGTTGCATTTAATTATTTCTTGTTTGGAGGAAGTGGAATTATGTTTAATAAAGATGATTTGATTATTCCGGTTAATGAATATGTTTCAGCTGCTACAATAAACTTGGATTGTATTGATGTATGCGAAAGCATAGTGGGACAATTGGTTTACTTATATGAATGTGTTAAAAATCAATGTCATTTAGATAAGGTTTTTTATGATGAAAACAGTATATCATATGCGT